>Ga0272448_1001762_pt1 | contig 28482 bp, 30 predicted proteins | sample YNPCB0191_FD_202220 | JGI IMG/M metagenome (GOLD analysis project Ga0272448, IMG submission 202220) | Hot spring sediment microbial communities from Yellowstone National Park, WY, United States - YNP-CB-019-1 | ecosystem: Environmental > Aquatic > Thermal springs > Hot (42-90C) > Sediment... | reverse complement strand
CTACGAAAGCGATGTAGCTCCGGCCCTCGAACATGATGTCGATTTCGGACGGGCCCTCCACAGAATTCATGTCGAGGCTGCGTTCGCGCCAAGCCGGGTTTTCGGCTGTGCGCATGCGCTCCCGGCTCAGCGCCTCATAAGCGCGAGGCGCGGCCGCCGTCTGCCAGAGCCGGACAGCGGGCGTGTCGGCGGGATCGATTGAGTTCACGCCGGGGAGCCTCAGGAGCGCCGGCCACCAGCACGAAGCCGGAACCGTTTCAAGCAACCGGAAAAAGTTCCAGGTGACGTAGTCCTCGCTGTTAGGCGAATTGAGGATGCGCTCGATGTCGCCGCGCTTCCGTGCCTTAGGCGAAGCCAACAGCTTCGGCAGGTTCAGAATTGGAAACGAGAGAGCCAGCGTTCCGTCGGATGGTTGCGTCTGAGGGAGCGGGACTGTTGCCACGGGTGCCGCCGAGGGCTCGCCCGCCAGGTACTCGGCGTTCCTGCCCCGGATCGCCGCGTGCCAGTGATCGAGGTCAGTGGTCGGGTGCGCGGGCGCGGGGAAATCATACTCGGCCGCCGCGCGGATCTCGGATGCCAGCGGGATTCGACCGGCGGCGTCCTGGAAATCGGATGCGTAACGAAGCCCGACGGAGCCGGGCACGGAATAGTCGCGGACGCTCCAAGACGTCTGGCTCGGTCCTTTGTGGAAGAAGAACACGAACGTGTTCGCAGCGACCCGCGTGTTGTACAGCAGGCGGCGTTTGCTATCCGGGCGCATGGCGTGAAACCCAGTCTAGCGGATTGCACGATCGCTTGATCCAACAAGCGCTCCAGCGGCGGACGCAATGCTGACCTTGCAGTGGGCCCCAACCCGAGCTACTAATTGATCCGGCATGAGGACCGGCACCCGGACGGGCGCGGGTCCCAAGTGCCGGTCCAAACGCTGTTCTGGCGAATTCCTAGGTCCAAGACTTCATGGAAGAGCGCATGGGGTCCAAATGCGGTCCAAATCGCCGTCGCGTAAGTCTTTTGTTCCTCGCGTGTTGTTCGTAAGCGATTGATTTAGGAACACTGGCACAGATCGAGCCGTGCCATACGGTTCGGCCCGGCAGCCATCGCGCCTGTATTTTCAATACTTTGAAAACGGTTCGATTTCCTCAGCTTTCCACAGGCACCGTTTGTCAAATCTCGATTTCCCTGAACCTCAATGGGATAGGTTGTGGGTGTCGTTCGCTATTTGTTCGCTGTGATACACTGCATTTTTCCAGTTGTACCCGGGCCTGTTCTCCGCAGGTAGCCTGATCCTCTCGTGGGCCTGCCGGTACAGCGTTTTATTGGACTCGGAGTGCATCCCTATGCCCTTCAACCCGCCGAAAACTTTCGGCCAACCGGACGTACTAAAGACAATCACCCCTGCAATCCTGATTAAAATCCTGAAACCCTGCCACGCATTTCTGGAAGCTGCCGGCTTGTCTTTGCCGGAATCGGCCGAGATGGAGATCGATTATCTCCTCTTGGCCTCCGTCCTTGCCACGCCGGATGAGCGGATGGACTCTTATGTTGTCGAGGGCCTGCACGTCATCACCACGGTGGGGACGGACGAGAATTTCGACGAACTGCTGGATATGGCGCGACGCAACTTCATCGAGGTGGATCTGGAGGCTACCGCCTGCGACCTGGCCGCGCGGATTTGGTTGGCAGCGCCCCAAACGCTCCAGTTGAAAGACAGGGAGCAGATGGTCGGCCGCCGCCGGAAGTTCGAGAGCTTCCGGGCGCGCGACCCGGAGATCGTTGTGCCTCTTGAGAAACTCCCGACCGATCTGAGGCCCCTGCAAGAAGATCTCGAGGCGGGCTTTCAGTCGAAGAAGTACGGGATCGGGTGCGTCGTGGTCCGCACCGATATCGGACGTGAGGCTCATTTGCTGATCCAGCATGGGGAACCCTGCAAGCGCGTCCCCAGCCGGAAGGGCGCGGAATCAACCTGCACGTTGTATCGGCCGGAGCAGACCGACAAGGCGATCATCGACCCCGTCCATAACGAGCTTCGGATGAACGCCAGCGGCCCGTGGAAGCTGCGCCTGTACCGCGAGAAGATCGGTCTCCATCTGTTCGGGGATCCCGACAAATTTGTCTATGCCGAGAAGTACACGCTGGCGCCGCTCCAGAAATACGGGCCGGCCGCGCTGTACTGCCGCGACGTGGGCGGCATAGAGCGGGTTCGGCTCGTGGATCTCGAATACGTCAGCGATCACTCGCTCAACTTCATCGAGCGGCTAAGAGCCGACGACGTCTTCCAGGCACTGGCGTTGAAGAATCGCTCCATAGAGTCGGACGTCGAAATCCGGCGCGCGGCCTTCGAAGTCAAGTTACAGGGCGAGAGAAGGCTGCGGCCGGTGGAGATTCAGCCGAGAAACATCGCGAAATATGGGCGGGGTGAAGAAGCGCCGATTATCGAACAGTGGCTGCATTTGCGGGAGTTCGTGCTGGTAGGAACGGCGGCGGAAGATGAGAGATTTGAATCGGTTTTGGCGCTCGCTTGAGCGGGTTCAGGGGCTAAAGGCAGTCCCGGCTTTCTGGAAGCTGTACTGCGGGTTGCATTTCGATCTGGTTCAGCCGCATCTCCGGGCAACGGATACCATTGGTGGCCTTTACCCGTGTCCACACCCCAGTCCGGGTCACTGCCCGCGGCGGATCGTCGATTACGGCGACGGTCACTATGCCGCAATTTGCCGCGATCCCCACAGAGTCTGTCCGGACGTGCCGTTGGAACCTCGGGAAGCGGTAGTGCACGAACTGGGCCTGGAGGGATTCACGCGGTTGCTCGCGGAGCCGGTCGGTTTCCGATGGCAGCAGCCCACACCGCGTGGCGATGGGACTTGGGCCGTTGGGATTTCGGTCCGGCCGGAAACGCGCGGGCAGCCGGTGTTCCTTATCGTGTTGCCCGCCACCCCGCGATTCCGGGCCGCCCTGGAGCGACTCCTGTTTGACGTGCCCGGCCCCTTCGTCGTCGTGGCGCCGACGAACAATCACCGCAGCGTGGACGTCCAAGAGCACCTGCAACGCCGGGGCCTCGGCTTTCTTGCGCTCGAAGACTCTGTTGGTCTGTCCGATGACGGGCAGTTTGTGGCGATCGATCTGAATGTCGGCACGGACCAGCCCCTCCCCACACCCGTAGAAGACCGGCCCCGCACCGTCAAGGAATTCATGGCACGGCACAAATGCAAGGTGAAGGAGATCCAGGTCGCCGCCGGTGTGGACGAGGCGGACTACTACAAATGGCTGCACGGCAAGATCCCGGACCATTACTCCACGTGCATCGCAATCGAGCGTGTGCTTCGGGACGGGTTGACCCGGCGCTGACCTGATTCAGGAAAACGCCATCGCAAGTGACTGAAATACCGGGTACCCGCTGGTTTCATCATGGCCGGTCCCTCGAAGGCTGCCGATCCGTGTGGCCCCGAGCCATCACCGCCGCCTGCCGGTCCTGATCGGTTTCCCCAGTTTTTCCCCAGTTTTCCAGGGTTGATTTTCCCAGTATCCGACGCCCGATTATGAGCCTGTACCAACCGCGTTGATGGCGGAAGGAACGGGCAAAATGAGCGATCAATTACTGGAAACATTACTTAACGAAAAAGCACTGTCGCGCCTGCTGGGAGTTTCGATTGGGACTCTGCGATTCTGGCGCACCATCGGCCGCGGGCCGCGTTACCGCAAGGTCGGCCAACTCGTGCGATACGCGCCCTCGGAGGTCCAGGAATGGCTGAGCCGGCGGCCATCCGGCGGCGAGGCTGCCACGGAGGTGGCGCGATGACGCGCGGGCGGCCTGCCACCACAAAGGACCTGCTGCCGTCGGAGCGAGGACTGCTCGATATGATCCGAACCGTTGGATTCGGGCAAGTCGAGTTTCTGCGGATCAGGGCCGGTGAGCCAATCCTCGATCCGAAGCCCACCATCGTGCACGCGCTGAAGTTCGGCGTTCCCCGCGAGTCCACCGCGCCAGCCGGTTGCGAGTTCGATCTGAAGCGCGAAGCGGCGGACCTGTTTGAGTATACGCGTGACGTCGATGAGGGCGAGATCCGGACGCTGGTCGTCAGGCACGGGCTTCCGTTCTCCATGGAAGTTGAGCTGGCCGGGCGCGCGAGCCGCGGATCATCCGGGGGCGGCCGTGGTTAGCCTCTCGTTCGAGCAAGCATTCCCGGTTGCCCGCGACATGGCGCAGCGGAAGGCGGTCTGCATCATTGGCCGTTGCGGCCTCACGCCGGACGACCGCGAGGACATTGCCAGCCAACTGGTCGCCACGTTCTACGCGCGCTTCGAGCGGTTTGACGGCAACCGCGCGTCCATTCAAACCTTCGCATCGAGGCTGATGGACAGGGAGATCACCTCGATCCTCCGGTATCGCCTGGCGGGCTGCCGGGGACGCAGTGAGGAAGATGAAAGGCTGCCCGACTCCGGTGAAATTGCCGATGCCGGCACGGGCCCGAACCCTATAGACCGGCGCCATTTTTGGATTGATGTCGAGCGGGCGCTGGCTCCGCTTCCGGAAGTCCTGCGCCAGACAGCACTGGCGCTGTGCTCGTATACGCCCAGCGAACTGAGCCGTTTGCCGGGGCAGACCCACACGGTCGTTTATCGCCGCATCCGGCGGCTTCGGCGGGCATTGCAGGCCGCCGGTATCGGCCCGGAATACTTCGCCGCCACGGGAGGTGTCCGGTGACCGCATCTCCGATGGTTTCCACGTACTCCATGTGGTCGCTTTTTCGGAACTGCCGGAAGGCTGTGGACTGGCGCTACCTCCAGCTGCTCGTTCCTCTTCAGCGGGACCGTAATCTCCACTTCGGCTCAATCATCCACGAATGCCTCCAGGCATGGCATCAGCGCCGGGACTGGCACCTCGCCAACGCCATAATGCGAGCCTATGCCGCGCGGTACGCGACCGACGACTTCGAAATCGTCGCCCTGGAGAAAGCATTCGAAGGGCCTATCGTAAACCCGGCCACGGGTGCCGCGTCGCGCAGCTTCGTCCTTGCCGGCAAGGTAGACGGCGTCATCCGCATCGGTAGCGAGTACTTCATCCTGGAGCACAAAACGGCTGGCCAGGTCGATGGGGATTACCTGGAAAAGCTCTGGACGGACTTCCAGATCACCATCTATGCCCATTACATCGAGCAGACGATGGGCATCCCCATCACCGGCATCCTCTACAACGTCCTGGTGAAGGCCAAGCTCCAGCAGGGGAAGGGCGAGACGGAAGAAGAGTTCCAGACGCGCCGCGCAAAGCTGCTGGCGAAGTCGAAAACCGGCAAAACCACGGCCAAGACGAAACTGCCGGAATCCGATGAAGAATTCCAGCAGCGCCTCGACGAGAAGTATGCCGACCCCGAGATGTTCCACCGTGAGATGCTCTACCTTTCGCGCGACCGCTTCGACGTCCTGCGCGCCGAGCTGTGGGAACTGACGAAATCCTTTCTTGAAGCCAAGAACCGCGGCATCTTCTACCAGAACACCGCCTTCTGCTTCAACTACCAGCGGCCCTGCGCGTATTTCGCGCTCTGCCGCTCTAACGGCAACCCCAACCTGATTGAGAACTTTTACCAGCGCGTCCCGCCGAACGAGGAGTTGCGGGTCGTGCCCAACGAAGCCACCGAACCAGTTTTTTGAAAAAGGAGACGAAAGCAATCATGTCCATTCTTCCAACCGCCAAGACACCGCCGAAGCCCAGCCTGGCCGACCTGACCGTGCTGTGGTACGGCCAGACCAAAATCGGCAAGACCAGCACGTGCGCCCATGCCGATGGGGCGCTGTTCCTGGCGACCGAGCCGGGCTTGAACGCGCTCGATGTTTACCAGGCGCCCATTCTGTCGTGGGATGATCTGCTGAACGCCTGCAAGGAGATCTCCGACGGCGGGCACCCGTTCAAGACCATCATCATCGACACCATCGATAACGCGTACAAGTTCTGCACCGACTACGTGCTCAAAAAGGCCGGGAAGGAGCACGAGTCGGATCTGGGCTACGGCAAGGGATACGCGCTCATCAACAACGAATTCCAGCGCGTGCTCAACAAGCTCGCTTTCCTGCCCTACGGCCTGTTCCTCATCTCCCACGCCAAGGAGACCGAGGTGGAAACCGATTCCGAGAAATACACGCGCATCGTGCCCACCCTTCCGGACAAGGCGCGCAAGATCGTGCTTGGCCTGGTGGACATGGTCCTGTACTGCGGCCTGGAGCCGATCAAAGGGCAGGACGGCGAGAAAAACTTCCGGCGCGTGATCCGCACGAAGCCCAGCCTGTATTACGAAGCCGGCGACCGCACGGGCAGATTGCCGGCGACGCTCGATCTCGATTACGGCAAGTTCCTCGAAGCCTTTAACGCGGCGGTGGCGCCGTTGAAGCCGCAGGCGGCCGCGAAGCCGGCGGCGAAGTGAATTCCCAATAGGAGAAACCAGTATGAGCAAACGTGCAATTGATCTGTCGCAGTTCGACGACGAATACCGCAGCGAACAGACGGAGGAACGCGGCGAATTCGAGAGCGTTCCCGACGGCAAGTATCAGGTCAACGTGGAGAAGGTGGAGTTGACCGAGGCGCAGACCAGCGGCAACCCCATGCTGAAGTGGACGCTGCGGGTGATCGCGCCGAAGTTCGTCAACCGCCTGATCTGGCGCAACAACGTCATCACCCACAACACGCTCAAGTACGTGAAGACCGACCTGCACCTGTGCGGCCTGGATCTGGAAAAGCTGTCGGACCTGCCGAAGCACCTGAAGAAGCTGCTGGACGTGAAGATCGAGGTCACCAAGAAGACCAAGGGCGACAACGAGAACATCTTCTTCAACCGCCGCATCGAGAATGACCGGGCACCTGGGAAGTTCCGGCAGGAGGCCGGCGACGCCCTTGTCCCGTTCTAGCGCGGGGCCGGTCACCATCATCATCGACACGCGGGAACAGGAAGGTTACTCGTTTGATCCCCGGCTGGCGGCGACGGTACGGCGCGCCCTGCTGGCCGGGGATTACTCCGTCGCCGGGCTGGAAGACACGGTCGTGGTGGAGCGCAAATCCCTGGATGATTTCGTTTCCACAGTAATCCACAATCGGGCGCGATTCCGGAACGAGTTGCGGAAACTCGCGGGCTACCGGGCGGCCTGTGTCGTGGTGGAGGGGGGCGTCGTCGATGTGCTGTTGCACCGTTATCGCGGCGATGCACACCCGAACGCAGTGCTTGGCAGCGCGTTGTCGATCATTCTGGATTTCCGCGTTCCGGTCTTCTTCTGTTCCAACCGGCAGGCGGCCTGCCAGTTCGTGCAGGCCTACCTGCTGGCCGCTCATGCGAGGTGGGGTGAATGACAAAAGCGGCAACTGCGGAGGTGCGGTCCTCCCTCCGTGGGATTGTGGAAACGGTCTTCTACTCCGGCCCGACCTTTACCGCCGGGCGCCTCCGGACATCCGAGGGGGCTCTGGTGAATTTCGCCGGCAAGGTTTTTGCGAAGCCGAACGACCCGGTGTGCCTGGAGGGCCAATGGACCCGCCATCCGAAGTACGGCCGCCAATTCGCTGTTGAAGCGCTGGGGTATGACCTGGAAATGGATGCGGACGGACTGGCGAATTTCCTGGCCAACCATCCTGATGTGAAGGGCATCGGGCCGGCCAAGGCGCGCCTCATCGCCGATCATTTCGGCGCCAGGTTCGACGCCGCGATCCGGACCCGGCCCGAGGCGGTCGCGGCGGCGGCGAAGGCGCCGCTGGAATCAATCCTGGCGCTTCAGCGAATCTGGGTCGCGAACAGCGACTTCAACGCCGCCATGACGTATCTTTCGCGGTTCGGCTTGACGCACTACCAGGTGACCACGCTGGTGGAACGCTTTGGCAGTCAGGTTGTGCCGATTCTGGAACGGGACCCGTACGTGCTGATGCGCGAGGTCGCCGGTTTCGGGTTCAAGCGCGTGGACAAAATCGCCCGAAAGATGGGCACTCCCAAGGATCTGCCGTCGCGGATTCGTGCCGGGATTCATTATTCCGTGCTCGACGCTTTGGATGACGGCGACTGCTGGGTGGAGTACGAGGAACTCCTGGATCGTGCCAACACGCTGCTGGTGATGGATACGCTCGACAGCCGTGAGGTTATCGAAGGTCATCTGGAGGCGCTGATCGCAGAGGGGCAACTCGTATCGCAGCCGTTTGAGCGGCTGGTGGTAGCCGATCCGGAGATCCACCGCATGGAGCGCGATCTGGCGGAAGTTCTCCGAACGGCTGGCGCCCGAAGCCCACACGCGGTCACCAACCTTGACGGGCTACTGGACGTTGAGGGCGCTCTGTTGAACCGGGAGCAGAGAGCGGCGGTGAAGAATGCTCTCACCTATTCCATCTCCCTGATGACCGGCGGCGCCGGCAGCGGAAAAACGTATGCCGTCTCAACCATCGCCACCATCGCCGACCGCTTGGAGAAAAGCGTGGTGCTGGCTGCGCCGACCGGAAAGGCCGCGAAACGACTCGAACAGGTCGTTGGCCACGAGGCCAGCACCATTCACCGGCTGCTGGGCTTCAACGGGCATACCTATTCCCGCGACACCCTGAATCCCATCGAGGCCGACATCCTGGTCGTGGATGAAGTTTCCATGGTGGACGTGGCGCTCGCTTGGCGGCTCTTCCAGGCCATCGACCGCGCGAAAACCGCCGTGGTTCTCGTGGGCGACCATAACCAGTTGCCGCCAGTAGGGCCGGGGAATCTCCTTCGGGACCTTGTGAAATCGCGGGCGATCCCGACGACAGTTCTCACCCAGATCATCCGCCAGGCGGGCGTGCTGAAAGAGAATTCCACGGCGATCCTCTCCGGCGAGGTGCGGCCGACTGCCGAAGTGAAGACCGGAGCGCGGCGGCCCTGGTACGTCATCGACAAGTTCACGGACACCAGCGATGTGCAGCGCATGTTGGTGCTTCTGTTCGCGGAAGTGCTCCAGGAACGCCTCGGTTACGACTTGGTCCGCGATGTTCAGGTGCTGACGCCCACCCACCGGGGGCCGCTCGGCACCATCGAGTTGAACGCCGAGCTCCAGCGGTTGCTCCAGAAGAAGCTGTTCAGGTTCGATGTGCCCGACGTGGAGCCCGGCCATCGGCCTCGGCTGTATCCCGGCGACAAGATCATCCAGATGAAGAACGATTACGAGCTGGGCGTGATGAACGGCGCCATGGGAATTGTACAGGGTATCGATGGCAAGGGTGGGTTGACCATCGACTTCGATGGCCGGCCAGTGGAGATTCAGGCTGGCTCCGACGCCGCAGGCAATGTGCAGTTGGCCTACGCGACTTCGATTCACAAAGTGCAGGGTTCGGAGTTCCCCTGCGCGGTCGTGGTCGCCCACAAGTCGCATTCCTTCATGCACCACCGAAATCTGCTGTACACCGCAGTCACCCGCGCGAAGGAATCCGTGATTCTCCTCGGTGACCGGTGGGGCATGGAAAACTGCGCCGGCAAGCGCCAGGTGGACCGACGTAACACATTCCTTTCATTCCTGCTGCCTTCGGAGGTGCGGCCGTGACCGCCACGCCAGTGGATGTGCACGCCTATTATCGCCAGGTTACCGACATCGATATCGGCGAGATTGCCCGCGAGCTGCTGGCCGGCCGTATCACCCAGGAATCAGGGCAGACTCTCTTCTGCGATTGCCCGATCCACCGCAGCCAGTCCCACCGATCATTCCACGTCTGGCTCGATAAGCAGGGCTGGTATTGCCACGCATGCGGCGTCGGCGGCGATGTTTTGCAGCTTGTCGAGTTCGTCCGGTACGGTGTTGCAACCCGTGGTCACGCCGGTTCAATGCCGGACTCTCACCGCCAGGCGCGTGATTTCCTGGCCGCAAGGGTGCGATTGCCTCCGTTGTCTAAGATCGCCTCCGGGAACCCTCAAGAGGCCGAGGAGGCCTACCGACTCACGCTGCGCGTCCGCGAGGCCCTGACTGCTTTGGCGGAACTGTACCACCAGCGGCTCATGGAGAATGCGGAAGTCCTCGGCTGGTTCCGGGCGAAATATGGGATCGGCGAAGAAACGATTGCGCGGCTGAAGATCGGATTTGCGGCCAATTTTGAGCCAAGTGTCGCCCGCGCCCTGATGGAAGGGCCGGGTGCATTCACGGTGGGGGATCTGACGGCCACCTCGGCATTCCGGCCAACGCCCCAGGATGGCATCGTGCCGTTCTTCGATGGCCGGATCACTTTCCCGTATTGGAGCCGCGGCCAGGTTGTCTTCATGATCGGGCGGCGCACGCGCTGGACCCCGGATGTCGATTGGGAGAAATCGAAGTACAAGAAACTGGCCGTCCGCAACGGCCGCAACAACGAGCACGTCGCGCCATGCATTCGGAACGACGTTCTCTATAACGAAGATGTATTTCTCTCCCGCCCCGAACGGATCGTTATCACCGAGGGAGTGACCGATTGCATTTCCCTGATGGAGCACGGATTCCCGGTGGTATCGCCGGTGACGGTGCAGATCCGCGACGCCGATTGGGAGCGACTGCTACCGAAGGTCCGGGGCGTGAAGACCGTTTACGTCTGCCAGGATAACGAAATCTCCGAAGCCGGCATGCAGGGCTCCTTGAAGACGGCGCGTATCCTGGCGGACCACGGCATCACCACGCGTGTGGCCGTTCTGCCTCTTGGCGAAAAGCAGCGGGCCGCGCGGGAAAAGCTGGCCGCCCTCACAGCCGGAAGCCCCGAGGCCAGCGATCTGGAAGCCGACGCCAAGATCGACGTGAACGAGTTCTTCGCTGCCGGCCACACCGCCGCGGACTTCGAGGCGATCCTGGCTTCGGCCCATACACCGCTCGAGCTGGCCATTTCAAAGCTTAGTACCGACATCCCGGATGCCGATCTCAGCCGCTTGCTCGAACCCATCCTGGCGGAAGTCGGCCAGCTCGACCCGATTGAACGGGAACGCCACCTACGGTTGATCCAAACCCGGTGCGGCAAGGTCCGCATGCCGGTCACCACGCTGCGAAAGCAGTTGAAGGTGGTGGAAATCGCTCGACCGCGGCGCGCGCCCCAAGGTGGCGGGTTCGGCGGCGGAAGGCGAGGCGCGGTCGCAACGGCGCCTGCGGGTGAGCCGGAGGCCGAGCCATTACGCAGCATCCAGGTGAACAACCGGCAGTTGCGCGACATTATCGGCGATGCGTGGGCGGCAGTGCATGCAATCAACGAGCCTGCCGAGCCGGGCGGTCCTGATAAGCCGTTCCTTTTCCAGAAAGGCGGCACTCTCATGCGGATCGCCGGGGGTGGCGCCAACGCCCGGATCGAACCCCTGTGTGAAACGGGGGTCTATGGGATGCTGGCCCGGAGCGCCAACTGGTACAAAGTCACCGAAGAAGCCGTGCTTGCTGTCTTGCCCTCCAGAGAAACCGCCCGCGACATGCTGGTGAACCCGGATCTCGCGGTGCCGCCATTGGAGTCGGTAATTCGCACGCCCAGCTTCGGCCGCAATGGCGCTCTCCTCTCCACTCCTGGCTATCATCGCGACGACGCCTTGTGGCTGTTCTCCGATCCTTCGCTGGATCTCCCGGAGGTGCCGGCCAGTCCGAGCCGGGAACAGATCGCACGCGCCAGGACACTGTTGCTGGATGAACTGCTCGTTGATTTTCCGTTTGTGAAGGATTCCGACCGGGCGCATGCGTTGGCGGCCATCCTGCTGCCGTTCATGGAGCGCATGATCGGGGGCCTTGCGCCCATACACCTCATAGAGGCGCCCACTCAAGGGTCGGGAAAAGGGCTGCTGGCGAGCTTGATCGGCATTGTGACGAACGGTTCGGCCCCAGGAGGCCGCACCCTGCCGGAGGACGAGGACGACATCCGGAAGATGATCACGGCGGAGCTTGTGACTGGCCGGCCCATCGTCCTGATCGATAACCTCAGCGAGAAACGCGTCCTCGATTCCTCCGCGCTGGCATCCGTCGTCACCCAGCCCACATGGACGGACCGGATTCTCGGCGTCACCAAGATGCTGAGCCTCGAAAATCATGCCCTATGGCTGATGACCGGCAACAATCCCCAGCTCTCGCCCGAAATGAGCCGGCGCTGTATTCGGCTGCGCATTGACCCGCGAATTGACATGCCGTGGCTGCGAGAAGGATTTAAACATGCCGTCGTAGCCGAGTGGGCGCAGGCGAATCGTTCGGCGCTGGTCCATGCGGCGCTCACGTTGATCCAGGCCTGGATCGCGGCTGGAAAGCCGCTGCACAACCGGCGCCTGGGGTCTTTTGAGAAATGGTCCGAGGTGATGGGCGGCGTGTTGGAAGTCGCCGAGATTCCCGGCTTCCTTGGCGATCTGAACGAACTCTATGCGTCCGCAGATAGCGACGGGCAGATGTGGCGTGAATTCACCGGCGCCTGGTGGGAAGCGTACCGGGAGGAACCGAAGCGCGTCAGCGAACTGAATCAGTTCTGCGAGGACCGCGACCTGATGCTGAACGTGCGTGGCGACGGGTCGGCGCGGTCACAACAGACCCGGCTCGGGAAAGCGCTTGGCGTTAAGCGGGATCGGGTATTCAACGGTCTGACCATCAAGCGACTCGTTGAAAATAACCACAGGACGGGAGTTCTTTATGCTCTGACACCGGCGGACGGCGACAAGCCTGGCGAGTTCAGGCCGCGCAACCTCAGCCTCCTGGACTCGCTCGGTGGAGACGTGGCCCCCTCCGGTGGAGACGTGGTGGAGACGTTTGCCGATCAACGTCTCCACCATATTGAGCCTATAGAATCAGCGGCTTACGGAGACGGTGGAGACGTGGGAGACGTGGGAGACCTTTCCCTTGAAGCTCACGCGCGAAAAACACACGAGGGTCGCACGTATATAGATGTGCGTGAGAGAGAGTGTGCGAATTCTATAAAGGAGAGGAGCGCAAATAGCGAAAACGTCTCCCACGTCTCCACCGCGTCTGTAACCGACACAAAAAGCAGCAACTTAACGGTGGAGACGTTGGGCCGGCAACGTCTCCACCAGGTCTCCACGTCTCCCCGAGGTCTCCACGCCGCGGCCGCCGGCGCAATCGATCTGGCCCATCTCCCGGATGCCTGCGGTAAAGACCCGCCATGATCGCCATGCTGCCGGGGACAGCCGCAATAGAGGATTGGCATTCATCCAGGAGAGCAACGATGAAGGTGGAATTGCAGGAGCAGTGTGCAAAATCGATTCCGGCAGCACCGGATCGCGACCCGCCGGGATGCATGTTCGTGTCGTCAACCCTCTCGACGTGGAAGACAGTGAACCCTGAGTGGTTTGCCCGCGACTTCCAGGTTGACGACACGGTATACCGCCGGCTCGATCCCGAATATTACGCCTGGCTGCGGTCGCGTATGGTGATGGCAAAGAAGGCCACGACTGCCGGCCATCTCGACGCGGCCGCGTTCGAAGATTTGCGCGCCCGGTTCAACGCCGTTCATGAGTGGGCCGTCCAGCATTTCGGCGAAGAGCAACTGCTGGCGGCGGTGCGGGCACTTCGCGCTGGAGAATACAAACCGCCCGTGGCCGAGGATGATCGGCCGCGCGTCCCGTTGCCGCGTGCGCCGAGGTCTGCCGGTGATCACATCTCGCCCGAGGCCATCGCCATGGTGGACGCGATCTGCGACAATGCGCTGGCGCTTGGATGGAGCCGCGACCGGCTTTACGCGATTGGCAGCGGCGCGTTCGATCCGCGGCGCGGGCTTATCTGCTATCTGAAGCCTGGCGACCGGATCGGCGAAGTGACTGCGCAGTCCATCGAGATCATTCACCCGTTGCCGTCGGAAGTGCGCCATCGATTCTACAACCCGGATGTGGAGCAGCCGTGGGTCGTCCGGGTCGGAGAGCAAAAAAAGTGATGCCGGGTGTGCACAACTTTCGAGCGCTTTGCGTATATTTCCATTGAAGACGCCGGTTCGACAGGCGAGCGCAATGCGCACCCTCCGAAAGACTCCTCCCCAAAACTAATCCGAGAGACGGGACTCTCGTAAAACTCCTTCCCTTCCGTTCCGTACTCGAAGTGTCTTTGCATGAAGGCTGAAAATCAGATTCCCTACTACGCTCCTGACGGTTCGCCGTTGGGCTTCCGCTCCCTCGCAGCCGCCAAGCGGCTCGTCGATGGTGGTTTCGTGACGCCGTCGTATGGGCGGAAAGGGCATTTGAAAGCCATCTGGCTTCGGAAGGCCGACGGCGCCAGCCCTGTGGAGACCAACATTGCGCCGGCGACTCAGTACAGTTTCCAGCAACGGCTCGACAGCGGCAATCGCTGCTGGAGGTTGCGGCGGCTGGACCAGCGCGACGAAGAGGGAACGCTGGTGACCACGCGGGGAGTTTTCCTCCAGGTCGTCTCGGATTGTCTGGTGGCATGAAAGTCAAGCGGCAAGTCGGCGGGCGGTACGTGGCGCGGGTGCGCGGCGCGTTCACACGCGGCGGCAGCAAGCGGTTGATGAAGAGGAGCCAACGCGGCGAGCGGCGGGCGCCTCAACCGATTTGCGGGACCTGATCGTTAAGCGGCCAGCCGCGGGTTGCATTGGTGCGCAACCTCCCTAGTTTGTGTGGCTTTTCGAGGTTGTCATAGGCGGTTGTCAGGTTGTCACCCGGAAGGCAAGTCGCAGAATTTGCGACTTGCCCGCGTCGCCGCCGCACATGGCCAACAGCAACGAACGAGTTCTGCAAGTTTACCGGGGAGCCGGGACCGTACATCCCGTAAAGCTGCCGGGTCCCCTTTCCAGCGGCAGCGAAGCTCCCCGGTAATCCACGACTGGCGAGGGAAATCTTGGAAAGGAAACATCGGAAAGGGAACATGGAACAGCGGTGTACCAGGGGCGTCGCCCCGCCGCGGAGCGGATGCCTACTGGAGGACATTTGGCCTCTGCCCCAGATCCTTCGGGATGGGCGCAAGGTGGAAATCACGTCGGCACTGGCGCGGCGGATTTTGAACGAGTGCCGCTCCGAATACCAAATCGACCCAGGTAAGCGGAGAGTAGAGTTTCTGGCGGGCAAAATCAAGAACGGCGATCTATGGGATCGGCGGCTGTCGTTTGCGCTCCTGGACGGTAGGCTGATTTTGGTCAACGGGGCGGACCGCCTGACTGCGGTGAGCCGGAGCGGCGTCGCGGTGCGGTTTCTGGTGCGCGTGGTGCCGGTGGGTAGCCGGGAGGAGGTGCGCGCACTGGTTTTCTCGCCCGGCATATCGCGACCGGAGCCAAAGGCCGAAACACCCATCGGACCGGCGATGCCGCAGCCGCACGCGTCTGGTCCGGCTACCCAGCCGCAACCGGCGTCGGCGGCTCCGGCAGTGAATGGCCGTTCGACCTCCGATGTACCACTCACCCAGATGCTCGTGCATGGCCGGGAGATGCGCATTACTCCCGAACTGGCCGATCGGATCGAGAAGGAGTGCCGTTACAAGTATGAGCGTCCGGTAAAGCAGTGGCGGGTGGACTTCCTCGCAGCCGAAATCGAGCGGGGCGGGTTCGAGCAAGGCCGCCAGATATCGTTCGCGCTCTTCAACGGCAAGCTCATCCGCGTGAATGGGCAGCATCGCTTGAGGGCGGTTGCAACCACCGGTTCGGCGCAGACCTTCATGGTCGAAGTGAAGCAGGTCGCGAATGATCACGAGTTGGCCGCGCTGTACGCGACCTACGACAGCGAGAGCAGAACGCTTTTGGAGACTGCCGGCCCTCTGATGAAGAAAGGTGATCTCGGCAAGGAACAGGTGGCAACACTCCTACGGTCGGTCCAGTTCATTTACACCGGGTTCCGTAAGCCGGACGAGAGACAAGCCGCGACCATGCGGTCGCACGTGATGCGCAACTCCGTGGCCGAGATTTGGTATCCCTACGCTGAACGGTACTTTGCGCTGACCGAACAAGCGCCAGGCAAGGACGGCAAGGCAGCGCTGCGCCGCCAGTCCGTAGCTGCGGTCGCACTGTACACCTTGAGGTACCAGCCCGAAAAAGCCGCCGAGTTCTGGCAGGGCCTGGCCATGGATGACGGCCTCCGGCGAACCGATCCACGGAAGTCGCTGCTGGAGAAATTGCGGAGCGGTGATGGCGCGCGGTCGATCACGTTCCAAATGCATGCGGTGGCAGCGGCGTGGAATGCCTTTTTCGCGGGCCGGAAGCTGAAAGAAGTTCGCGTGAGCCTGGAGAAGCCGTTCCGCATAGCCGGCACGCCGGTGCTAGTAGATCGACTGGACGAGGAGTTGGGGAATGCTTGACTTGATTCCAATTACCGCCATCACTCCTAACCCCCAGCCCCGTCTCCGCCGCCTGAACGGCGAGAAGGTGCAAGCATTGGTTCAGAGCATCCAGGAGATTGGGGTCCAAAGCCCGATCTCTCTGCGCGCACACCCCGTTATGGAGGCGACGCCATGTAACCATAACGGCAAGCTGTATTCGGTGGTCGCTGGAGAGCACCGCCTGGAGGCATGCAGGCGCCTCGGGTGGAAGGACATTCCAGCGTTCATTATTGACCTCGACGATGCTCACTGTCAGCTATGGGAGATCGATGAGAATTTGGTCCGCGCCGAACTGACGCAGCTTGAGCGTGCGGAGCATGTCCGGGTTCGCAAGATCGTATATGAGCGGATACACCCGGAGACCAAGCACGGCGGCGACCACGGCAATCAGTATACCGGCGGCAAGCCTAGGCAAGATCCAAATTCTGGATCTTGCCAATGCCCACCGTGTTTTATCGACGATACGGCGGAAAAGACCGGAATGTCGAGGGCGGCTGTCGCTCAAGCCGTCCACCGCGCTGAGGCCATCGACCCCGAGGTGAAGGACGCTATCCGCGACACGCCAGAGATTGCGGACAAGGGTGTGGAGCTTGACGCACTTGCGGCCGTGGAGCCTGAGGAGCAGAAGGCGGCCGTCGAGGCTGTAAAGTCCGGCAAGGCACGCACGGTGCGTGAGGCAACCAAGGGCGCCAAGAAGCGCAACCCCAAGCGCAGTCGGAAAGCTAAGCCGGAGCCGTCCGACGAGGAGATAGTGCGCCGCGCAGTGATCGCAGCGGTGAAGCAGTGCCAGAAGAGGATCGCGCATCGCCTGGCGGCCATTCAAATCAACTGCGATGGAAATGCAACTGATGTCGTTGTGGCCTTTCGCGAATGATCGACGGGGTTGCCCCAGATTGATTTTGACCCGAAATACCCCATAGCCAGAAAGATGCCGGCGGGCTGGGAGTGGGTAGGCCAGCGCCTGAGCTGAGCCAGCAGGCGGCAGGGGCTACGACCTGCCGTAGCAACGGTCTCAAGTAGCACCACCAACCCACATCGGAGTAAATGCCGGCGAACAACGACCGGGGGCGATCTGGCAGCCCCCGGATTCCAGTAATGAATGAAAGCAGCAGCGCTGGCTCCATGATTTACGGAAGTGTGTGCTCGGGGATCGAGGCGGTGACCGTTGCCTGGCGGCCGCTCGGCTTCCGGCCGGCTTGGTTCGCGGAAATCGATCCGTTCTGTTCGGCTCTGTTGGCGCACCATTACCCGGACGTTCCCAATCTCGGTGACTTCAGCGAAATCCAGGCCAGCACCGGTGCAATCGAGATTCTTGTCGGCGGGGTGCCCTGCCAGAGCTTCAGCATTGCCGGAAAACGACGCGGCCTGGATGACCCGCGTGGCAACCTGGCCATTGAGTTTTGCCGGCTTGCTGGCAGACTGCGGCCGCGGTGGATCGTCCTCGAAAATGTCCCTGGCCTCCTGTCGTCGCACGGCGGACGGGATTTTGGAACCATCCTTGGGGCGCTGGCGGACGTCGGGTACGGTTGCGCCTGGCGAGTCCTGGACGCTCAGTTCTTCGGAGTGCCCCAACGCCGCCGTCGCGTCTTCGTTGTCGGACATCTTGGAGACTGGCGCCGTGCCGCGGCGGTACTTCTTGAGCGCGAGGGCCTGTGCCGGAATACTCCGGCGCGCCGCAAAGCGCGGTCGGAAACTGCCGGAACTCTTGAGGCACGCGCTTCTACGGGTGGCTTCGATCCTGGCGCCCACGGGGCCGCCAGCGGACACCTAATCGCCACCTTCGGCGGCAACAATACCTCGGGTCCGATCGACGTGGCGACCGCATGTAACGCCCATGGCTGCAGCATGCGGATGGATTTCGAGACGGAAACGTTCTGCGTTGAGGTCGCGCACACCCTTCGCGGCGAAGGGATGGATGCTAGCGAGGACGGCACCGGGCGCGGCGTGCCGATCTTACCGGTCGGGTTCTCGTGCAAGGACGGTGGGACCGATGCCTTGGAAGACATTGCGCCGACGATGCGCGCGATGGGCCATCGGGGTTCGCATCCAAACGCAGGCGGCCAGCTTGCCGTCGCGTTCCGGGGATTCGGCCAGGACGGTTTTGCGCCCAGCGAAATTGCACCGCCGGTCCTCGCGAGCGACGGCGGCTCGGTGGGCCCTCCGGTCGTTTTCGAATCGCGGTTTGTGCGCAATGGGCGCGGTGGTCCTGGCAAAGTCGCGCCACCATTAAAGGCGCAATCCGGCGGATCGGGTCGGGGTGACGGCGCGCCGCTGCTGGCCACGCGCGTGGCCGTCCGGAGACTTACGGCGCGGGAATGCGAAAGGCTCCAGGGCCTGCCGGATGATTATACGCTGATCCCGAATTATCGCCGAAAGCTTCGTACAGATGAGATCGAGGAAATGGCGGCTTACCTCGGCATCGCGCCGGAGGAGGCCCGCAGGCTGGGCGCGACGCCGGACGGCCCGCGCTACAAGGCAATCGGGAATTCCATGGCGGTGCCCGTCATGCGGTGGATCGGCCGCCGAATTCAATTCGTGGACGGCATTCGTGCCTGAACCAGCGGCCCGCAAACAGCTTTGCCGCTGCTGCAAGCAGCCTTTCGTGGCCTGCCATCGCATCGCAACCGTGAGCGGTACCACCGAGATGCGCAGCCGCGTCTGTCCCGACTGCACACAGAACATGGGCGCGCGGCCGCAGACCGAAATGGATTGCGCCCGGTACATTCAGATGCCGCGTCTCGGGGCCGCGGTTGCGCGACGGACACCGGCTATTGCTTCAGGTTGAAGCCGAGTACTGATTCTGACGATGAGCGTTTCTATCACGCCCGCGATGGCGCAGCGCATCGAGCACTGGCCGATTAAGCGGCTGGTCCCGTACGCGAATAATGCTCGCACGCACTCCGACGAGCAGATCGCACAGATTGCGGGCAGCATCGCCGAATTCGGCTTTAACAACCCGGTGCTGGTAGACACCAGCGCGGGCATCATTGCCGGCCATGGACGTGTGCTGGCTGCACGTAAGCTCGGGCTGGAGCAGATCCCGGTGGTCGTGCTCGACCATCTCTCCGAGACGCAGAAGCGGGCCTTCGTCATCGCCGATAACCGCATCAGCGAAAGCGCCGGTTGGGATAACGAAATCCTGCGCGGTGAGTTGGCGGAGTTGAAAGATGCCGAACTCGACTTGGCTCTCTTGGGTTTCAACGATGACGAACTGGCGGCCCTGCTGGCTGAGGTTGCGCCCGAGACCCCGGTCGCGGGCGAAGAAGCATCGCCGGAAGAAGAGATTGCGGAAGCCCCGGTTGAGGCGGTCACCCGTCCCGGCGACATCTGGGTGATTGGCGATCATCGATTGATATGCGGTGACTGCCGGGATTACGGTGTTGTGCAGCGGTTGTTCGACGGCCGGCGGGCAAATGTGGTGATCACCTCACCGCCTTACGCCTCGCAGCGCGCGTACGATCCGTCAAGCGGCTTCCGCCCGGTGCCCCCGGAAGAGTACATCGAGTGGTTCCGTGATGTGGCGGCGAACATCGCCTCCGTCCTGGCTGAGGGCGGCTCGTACGTCCTCAATATTAAGGAACACGCCGAGGACGGCCAGCGCAATCTCTACGTGAAGAAACTGACCATCGCGCACGTGGAGCAGTGGGGCTGGCGCTTCGTCGATGAGTTCTGTTGGCGGAAGACCGACGACGGTGTGCCCGGAGGTTGGGGAAATCGGTTCAAGAATGCATGGGAGCCGATACACCATTTTTGCAGAGAGCGGGAAATCAAATTCCGGCCGAAGGCGGTCGGCCATTGGTCGGATGATTGCTTCGATTACTCGCCCAACAATCCGAAGTCCACGTCCGGTAGCGGCCTGCTGGGCACCGGTCCACGTGGCGCCGCCGCAGACCTCGGAAAGAACCACGATTCCTGGCAGACGTGCCGCGGCAACTTCGATGATCGGGAGGGTCGGCACGGCGGGATCGCGCGCCCGTCGAACGTCATCGAGTGCAAAACGGAGTCCAGCCAGGGAAGCCATTCGGCGCCCTTTCCGCGCACACTCGCCGAATTCTTCGTGAAAGCCTTTTCGGATGCGGGAGACCTGATCTTCGATCCGTTCACGGGAAGCGGCACCACCATCGCGGCGGCCCATGTACTCGGGCGTAAAGGATACGGCTGCGAAATATCACCGGCCTACTGCGATGTGATCCTGCGCCGCCTCCAGGAACTCGCGCACAGCGAGCCGGTCCTTGCCGAGAGCGGGCAGCCCTTTAGCGAAGTCGCGGCGGGCCGCGGCGTTCCCACGGCGTAGGTCGCCAACAGAGTTCACAAACCCAAAAAGGAGAAATGTAGTCATGCCGGAAGTCGACACCCCTAACAACGGGGAACGTGAATTTGAAACCGGGACGGATGAGTTCTTCAAGGCTCACTCCGAACTAACCGCAGCCAACACCAAGCGCACTTATGACGCTTACCAGGATCTCGATCTGCTGATTGCGCGCCGTTCGCAATTGCAGTTCGACCAGATCCAGAACGTCGCGCTCCAGGCGCTCCAGAACAGCGTCGAGACCGCGAACATGGTGGCGAAGCAGGCCATCCGCCACGCCGATGTCGCGGCCGATGCCCTTTGGACCGACGAACTGAACCCCGTGACTCGCGGTTCGGGCGCCAACCTGACCGCTGGTTCCGTGCCGGCCAACCGCGCCACGGACGTGTCCGCGGCGGGCGTGGGCGTGGATGCCCAGTCCGTTGCCGCCGCAGTCGCCAAGCAGGTGGACGCGACGATCACGCCGGTGCTCGCGACCCTGCAGCAGATTGTGCAGGCGCTCACCACGGCCACGACGTCCGTCGCCAACGTGGTCAACCAGGCGCAGCCGAAGACGGCCGCGTAGTCCTCTCCTCAGCATTCGGGGCGGCGCTCAGATTGTGAACGCCGCCTCAATTTTCCAAGCCACATCTGACATGCGAATCAGCATCGCCGAACAGCTTCGCAAACTTCTGGTGCAGGTCTGGCCGCTGGAGCGGCTCATTCCGTGTGCACGCAATTCCAGGACTCACACCGAGGAGCAGGTGGTGCAGATCGCCGCCTCGATTCAGGAATTTCAGTGGACGAATCCCATCCTGGTGGCGCCGGACGGCGTGATTATCGCAGGCCACGCGCGGGTGCTGGCCGCCCGGAAGTTGGGGATGACCGAGGTCCCGGTGATTGTGCTGGACCACCTTACGCCAACACAACGGCGGGGCCTCGTCCTGGCCGATAACAAGCTGGCGCTCAACGCCGGCTGGGACGAGGAAATGCTTCGCGTCGAACTGGAGGCGCTCAAGGAGGAAGATTTCAACCTCGATGTGACCGGTTTCTCCGATGCAGAGCTCGAGGCCCTGCTGCAGGAACCCGAAACGGCAGGTGAGGGCTTGACCGATGAGGATGCCGTTCCGGAAGCGTCGGAGAACGCCATCGCCGTTCCTGGCGATGTTTGGGTCCTGGGCGACCACAGGCTCTTGTGCGGCGATTCCACCCAGATGGAAGCGGTGGAGAAGGTCCTCGCTGGTGGCTTGGCGGATATGGCCTTCTTCGATCCGCCCTATAACGTGAACTACGGAGCAACGATGAAGGATAAGCTTCGGGGCAAGGCGCGGCCGATCAAGAACGACAACCTGGGTGACGGATTTGCGCAGTTCCTGAAGGACGCGTGCATCAACGCCCTCGCAGTCACCAAAGGCGCCATCTACATCTGCATGTCGTCTTCGGAGCTGCACACGCTGCACCGCGCCTTCACGGAAGCCGGTGGCCACTGGTCCACGTTCGTGATCTGGGCGAAGAACACATTCACGATGGGCCGTTCCGATTACCAGCGGCAGTACGAGCCGATCCTTTACGGATGGAAGGAAGGCACGGATCATTTCTGGTGCGGCGCGCGCGATCAGGGTGACGTGTGGTTCATCAAGAAGCCGGTCGCCAACGATCTGCATCCCACGATGAAGCCCGTCGAACTCGTGGAGCGGGCGCTGCGCAATTCCAGTAAAACCCGCGATACCGTGCTCGATCCTTTCGGCGGATCGGGTTCGACGCTGATCGCCTGCGAGCGCACGGGCCGCCAGGCGCGGCTGATCGAGTTGGAGCCGAAGTACTGCGATGTGATCGTCCGGCGCTGGCAGGACCATACCGGCCGGGAGGCCATGCTTGAGGGTGACGGAAGAACTTTCGGCGAACTCGCCGCAGAGCGCCAGCCGGCAGCGTGAAATGGACCGCTGCCGCGCGGAGATCGCGGAGGCTCAGCGTCTGCTTCGGGCCGGGCACCCGGATGTAGAAGGTCTGTGCCTGATGCTCGCGGATTGGTCGGCCGAATTGAGGATCCTGCAGGAAGAAGAGGAACGCCGCCAATCCGGAGATCGGCGGCGCGGTGGTGCTGCGGCGGTTAGCTGATGACGTGATACCGGCGGTTGCCCAGGTCGTCTTTGGTGCTCTCGACCTTTAATCCCATGCGCTTCGCGATGCTTCCGCTGATGAAACCCCTGATGGAATGGGCCTGCCAGTCCGTGGCCTTGCTTATCTCAGCCAAAGTCGCGCCATCCTTGCGGCGCAGCATCTCCAGCACGATGGCTTTCTTGCTGAACTCGCGCGGCACGGACGCGCCATCTTTGGCCTTGGCCGCCTTTCTTCGGCGCAACGTCGGCCGCCTGGGGCGCGGCGGGGGCCGTTTCCTGGGCCTCGGGCGTGTCCAGTTTCTGGATGGCGGCCCAGATGCGCTTCACCGCCGTTTTGCGGTCGGTGAACTTCTTGACGGGCTTCAGGTCGGCGAATGGTCCGGCGACTCCCGCGAAGCTATTCCAGATCTGGACCAGGCGGTCGGTCGGCCAGTTCGCGGCGAGCTTGGCAAGCTCCTTCTCGCTGGCGAATTGCTCCTGGCCTTCGGGGATCTGCTCGGCGGCCGGGAAGGCGGTTACAGCGTTTTCGTTATCGACGGCAAAGAGTCTCATGATCGGGCTGTCCTTTCTCTTAATCGGTTTCTCCGGGCTGGCACTTGGGCGAGCCGTCGGCGAGGCGTCCGTAGGAATCCTCGCTTGCGGGGCGGCGCAGGCGGGCCGCCGACCGGATGCGCACCTCGCGCCCGGTCGCGAGATTCCGTCCGACCCACCCGCCGTAGGGCGACTGGCCCGTGATGCGCACCCTGGTCAGCACTCCACTGACCTTCGCGATGTACGTGGTTCCGATTTGAACCTCGGCTTTTTTCATATGCCTCCTTCACGTCGGCGAGCCCGCCGGATCCGGGCGGGCGCGGGCGGAGTGGTCGGGATGAGGCTATACTGTGGTCGCCGGGATCACGCTGGCGACGCGATAATCTCCGTCGATGCCCTGAGCCCAAACCTTGTACTCGTAAGGGCACATCGGCGTGCCACCGCGCTCCAGTTCCTTCTGGCGGCCGCGCATGTCGCTTGCGGCAATCTCGCGCGCTTCGTTGATGTTCACGACCACGCCGACTGGTTCGTAGTGGCCGTCTTCATCCTCGGCAATCAGCATCGCCAGCCCGAGGTCGGTGTCGTCCTTGATTTCGATCGCGAATCCCGGCGTGGGGTTCGTCGCGGCGTTCCTGGTCCTTGTCATCGCTTATCTCCGGTTGGCGGCAACCTTCTCCCAGTCCCCGATGGTCCGGATACCGTGGATCTCGGCGTCGTTCTTCTCGGCCCACTTCGTGAGATCGTCTTCGGACTTGAACATGCGGCGCCACGGCTTGCTGTTCATCCCTTTCACTCCGTACGCCTCGATTTGGTTGGTCTTGGTTGCCATGCATGAACATGAATCCCTCGGTTCGCCGCGAGGTTCAAGAAGAATCTGCTGCTACAGCGAACTTCTGCCCGATGAAACGGCGATGATCGGCCGGCCCGAATGGAAGGGGAACGGATCGCGGTGAAAGCGATGATGGGTGTTTCTCTTCGCGCCTATGCCCGGATGCGCGGGTGCAGCCTGCCTGCGGTGCAGAAAGCGATCAAGAGCAAGCGCATTACGCTCCTCCCGGATGGCAGCATCGATCCCGAGCGCGCCAACCAGGAGTGGGAGCGGAATACGCTATCGGGAACCGCGCCGAGGCGTGCGGCAACTGCCCCTCGCGGCGGCGCTGCAAAGGCTGCGGCGCCCTCAACGCCGCCGGTCGTGCCGCAACCGGCGAGCGCAATGAGTGATCCGGTTGGCCAGTACCTGCGTTCGCGCGCCGTCAACGAAACGTTCAAGGCGAAGATCTCGCAACTGGAGTACGAGGAACGCTCGCGCAAGCTCATTCCTGCAGTACGGGCGTCGGAATACGCCGCGACGTTTTCCGCGATTGTGAAGGACGCCCTGCTGTCCATGCCCGACCGCCTGGCGCCGATGCTGGCGGCCGTCGATAACGAGAAGACCACTCATCGCATGCTGCTTGCCGAGGTCACGGCGGTGCTTAAGAAGGTGAACAAGGCTGTCGCGGATTCGGGTCTCTGACGATGCAACCATTCTCGATGTCTGAAATCGGCGCCGCAGCGGTGCTGCCGCCCCGCGAGATCACCGTCTCGCAATGGGCCGACGAGAATCGCGTGCTCACTGGTGGTGCCGCGGCCGAACGGGGCCAGTGGCACACGCGGCCGTATCAGCGCGAGCCCATGGACGTGCTCAGCCCGAGCCACGCGTGCCGGCAGGTCGTGCTGTGGTCGGCGGCGCAGTTGATGAAAACCGAGGTGTTGCTGAATTTCCTCGGCTTCATTGCGGACGTCGACCCGGGCCCAGTGCTGCTGGTCGAGCCGCGCACGGAGGACGCGAAGGCGCTGTCGAAGGACCGCGTGGCCCCCATGTTCCGCGCCACGCCCGCGCTGCGCGGGAAGATCGCGCCTGTCAAGTCGCGTGATTCCAACAACACCACGCTGCACAAAGTGCTTGCGAACGGTGCCGGGCACATCACCTTTACCGGCGCGATCTCGCCCTCGGGTTTGGCCATGCGGCCGATCCGTTACGCGCTGCTGGATGAGGTGGATCGATATCCCGCAAGCGCCGGCACCGAGGGCGATCCGGTGTCGCTGGCCATCCAGCGCACGGCCGAGTTCGCCCATAACAAGAAAATCGTTATGGCGTCCACGCCGACGACGAAGGGGCTCAGTCGCATCGAGCTCGCTTGGTGCGAAAGTGACCAGCGTGATTATTTCGTGCCCTGCCCCAAGTGCGGCGAGTATCAGGTGCTCGGATTCGGCGACGGAACGGGACCCGGGTTAGTGTGGCCCGAGGGCAAGCCGGAAGAGGCGATGTACCGTTGCGCCGGATGCCAGGGATTGATCCCCCACCATCAGAAGGCTTCGATGGTGGAGCGCGGCGAATACCGTGCCGCCAATCCCGCTTCGCCGATTCCGGGCTTTCGCGTCTCGCAGTTGATCTCGCCCAAGAAGTCCTGGGGCGAGGTTGCGGTGGAATTTCTGGCGGCGAAGAAATCGCCCGAGACGCTGAAGGCGTTCCTGAACACGGTCCTCGCGGAGTTGTGGGAAGACACCTACGAAGTCCCCACGGATGCACACGCGCTGTTGAATCGCTGCGAACCGTTCGAGGCGGAAGTCCCGGAAGGCGTGGCCCTGATCACGGCCGGCGTGGATGTACAGGCTGACCGCCTGGAGATGGAGATCGTCGGGTGGGGCCGGGATGAAGAATCGTGGTCGATCGGGTATCACGTGATTCCCGGTGATGTGACCCGCAATGAAGCGTGGAATCACCTCGAAGGCCTACTCAACGCCCAATATCTCCACACCTCCGGGCTGCCGATGCGGATCGTGGCCACGTGCAGCGACTGCGGGTTCAAGGATGCCACCGTGTTGCGCTTCACGCGAGATCGCTACAACCGGCGTGTATACGCCACGAAGGGCCGCGCCGGTGAATCGGCCATTTGGCCGCGGCGGCCCAGCCGGAAGAATCAGACGCCGTTTTTCATGATCGGCGTGGACGCGGCGAAGGCGGCGATCTACGACCGGCTGAAGATTGGAAAGCCAGGGCCGGGATACTGCCATTTCCCGATTGGCCGCGACCTGGAGTATTTCGAGCAGCTTACGGCGGAGAAGAAGTTCACCCGTTACCACAACGGCTTCCCCAAGCCGGAATGGCGCAAGCCGGCCAACGCCAGAAACGAGGCTCTCGATGCGCGGAACTACGCCTACGCTGCGATGCACGCGCTGTACGCCAGCGGCTTGAAACTGACGGTTCACTGCGACCGCTTCGCACAGATGGTTGCGGCGCGGCGCGGAAAGAGGCAAACGGCAGGTCCGGAGCCGGTCCAGCAACCAGCCGCTGATCCCCGCCCGCCTTCGCGCGCTGACGGGCGCGACCCGTGGATACCGCGCCGGAACTGGTTCGGGAGGGACTGACCATGCCGCGCACGGTGCAACAGATCCAGGCAGACCTCGATGCCTTGAACGCCGCCAAGGCGCGTCCGGAGAAACTCGTCCAGTTCCCGGATGGACGCCGGGTGCAGTATCGCGACATGGACGAGCTGCTCAAGGCGATTGCCGCAACCGAAGAAGAGCTGCGGAAGGCCAGCGGCAGTGTCGGCGGGCGCGTCCGGTTTGCGCAGCACAAACGCGGCGACGGCCCAACGGGGCCAACACTCTACGACCGGTGGTGATGACGATGCAAACCTGCCCACATTGCGAAAACGTGGCTGCGGAAATGAGAGAGACACGCTCGATGCTGGAGCACCTCGCTGCGGAGATGACGGCGACACGGACGGTGGTGGAGGGCATGCAAAAGACGCTGCTCGGCAACGGGCAACCTGGCCGCTGCGCGGAGCACGGCGTGCGGATCGCGCGGCTGGAGCGGTGGCGATCCTGGATGGCTGGCGCCCTGGCGATCATCGGCATTCTCTGGATGGCCGCCGTTACAGTCGCGGCTGCCGTCGCGGTGGAGCGCTTCAAGCGATAGCATCGCGTCCGAATCGGATCATTGGGAAATTGCACTTGGGAAGCGCCGAGCGGCCGATCGCCGAGTCCTTTACTTCAACACGAGAGGACAAAATCGAATGATTACGTTTCAGAAGGTTGAGCACGCGATTGCCAGCGTTGCTCACGATATCGTCAAGGTGGCACGCGCCGTTGTGCCCGTTCTTCAAAAAGTGCAGGGCCAGGAGGCGACCGTCGAGGCGCTGACCTCGTTGGTCGATCCCAACGCCGTGAATATCGAACGTGCCGCGTTCGCGGTGCTCGGCAAGATCTGCGTGGCGATTAGCGATGCCGGAAACGCGGTGGCGGCCAACGGCCTCAACCTGCAGCTGGATGCCCAGGAGATCGCGGATCTGAAGGCCATCACCGTGTACCTCCAGGCGGCAGCCAAAAGCACGGCCATTCCTCTGCCCGCTCTGGGGACTGCCAAGGCGTAGGAGCATGCAGGGGTTAATCGGATTGATCGAGCGCGAGGCGGGCCACGTCGTGGTCAGCCTCGTGCTGATCGTCTTGGGCGCAACACTCTGGCTGCTCAAGGTGCCGAAAGGCGAGGACCTGATTCCATTCGCATTGGGCGTGCTCGGCAGAAGCATGATCGGAAAGCCGAATGAACCTTCTCGATAGAGCCATCACGGCCGTTTCACCGCGTACGGCTTTGCGGCGTGCGCGCAGCCGTGTGGCACTCGCACTGACGACGGGCTATCTGGAACGCCACGCCGAGCGGTTCCGCTACGATGGAGCAACCGCCGGCCGGCGCACCCACGGCTGGTACGCCGCCTCGACTGATGCCAATGTCGAGTTGATGGGGTCCCTTATGTGGCTGCGCAATCGCGGCCGCGACCTCGTCCGCAACAACCCGTACGCGGCGCGGGCCATCGAGGAACTGGCCGGTAACGTGGTGGGAACCGGCATCGTGCCGAAGGCCAAGACCGGCAATACCGGAATCGACAAGGTCATCGACGCCGAGTGGCCGTTCTTCGCCGAAGCATGCGACACGCCACAGCGGCTCGATTTCTACGGCATGCAGACGCTCACCGTCCGCACCATGGCCGAGAGCGGCGAAGCCCTGGTGCGCTTCCGGCCGCAGCCCGCGGATTTCGGGTTGCGTATTCCGCTGCAGCTTCAGATGCTCGAAGCCGATTTCCTGGATCAGGCCCGGACCATGGGGCTGGTTAACGGCCATGTGATGGAAGGCGTGCAGTTCGACGAAACGGGCCGGCGCGTGGCGTACTGGCTGTTCAGCTATCACCCCGGCGGCGTGTTGATCCTCAACCCGCGCGGTGGCATCGTGAGCCAGCCGGTGCCGGCGGATCAGATCATGCACGTATATCGCGTCCTCCGGCCCGGCCAGGTCCG
>Ga0272448_1001761_pt1 | contig 28488 bp, 21 predicted proteins | sample YNPCB0191_FD_202220 | JGI IMG/M metagenome (GOLD analysis project Ga0272448, IMG submission 202220) | Hot spring sediment microbial communities from Yellowstone National Park, WY, United States - YNP-CB-019-1 | ecosystem: Environmental > Aquatic > Thermal springs > Hot (42-90C) > Sediment... | reverse complement strand
GATGGAGTATGCGCCGTTGCCGCCCGCCCCCATCGGTCCAGCAGCGAAGTAGAGGCAGTAGCAATCAGCTGTCCGCCCCCTCGCACCCACGAACGGATCAACTCCTCCTGGTCGGGAGTCAGAGAGGCCGCATCCTGTACGACCAGAACGGCGTAGTGCTCGAGTAGGTCTTCCGTCAACCCTTCTGCGTATAGCGAATCGTGTTGGATGCCGGACTGTCTGAAAAGGTTGTAGAGTCCCATCTGGGCAAGCGTGTACCCCCCGGCTTCGAGCATCATGCCCGTCCCCTTGTAGTGACCGAACGAGCATGAGCGCTCGGAATGAAGCATTGCCACGCCTGCCGGCGATCGGGTGCGAACGAGGTACTTCTGCAGTTTCTGAATCTTCTGGGCCGCGTCCCAGACGGAGGCGACTGGGAGTTTCTCGATTCGCCACTTGAAGCTGTACTCGATGCAAAGTCGCCGTGAAGCTCCAGCCGCCGCTCCCACAGTTTGCCGTGCCAGCCGGGTCCGCCGCCTTTCCGGGTGCCCTTGCCAAGCGTACAGGTGAGCCAGCCGTCCAGCGAATCCACCACCGTCCGGGTCTTCTCGATGTCCTTGATGCAGGAGGATGGATCGTCGAGTCGGAACTCGTCGTCATCCACGAGGAGGATTGTCTCCCTCTCCCCTACGTGGGCGGCAAGCGTCACGGCCACTGCGAGGCCGGTTACGAGAGCGGTCCGAGAGCGTCTGTTCATCGCCAAGCGATCTTACCGGCCACACCGCCGCGAGTCAAGAACCACCGGCACAGTTCGGTCGCGCCTAAACATAGCGCATTGTTCGCGTTTCCGACTGGAGGAAGCGAACGATCCGGGACTTGAGGAGGAAGTGGATCTCGTGGGCAGAGGCGGTGGGCACAGCCGCGAGTCGCTGCGGGCGGGCGACGGACCTTGCCAGGTCCTCGAGGACGCGCCGCGTGTCGGACGAGTACCTGCGGAAGGAGCCGTATCTCGCTGCGCATCTTGGGCATAGCATCCCCGTCGCCCCCGGAGAATCGCACATCTGCACCATTGCCTGCCGGCAGTCTGCACAACGGCTGAAGTCCGGGAGCACCCCGAGCTCCCGGAGCAGCGTCGCCTCGAAGAAGCTTAGGACCGATAGCACTTCCTCCGAGCCTTCGAGGCCTCGCAGAGTAAGAAGCGCCGCATCGTAGAGAGAGGCGGAGGGCTGTTCCTCCACCGTAGCCGAGGCAAGCAGGTCGGCGACATAAGATGCAGCGTAGAATCGCTGCAGTTTCTTCCGGAGCCCGGGGAAGTTCTCCACCGTCTCGCACTGGCTCAGGAGGTGAAGCCCGGTGCGCTTCTTGTAGAAGACCACGTTGACCTGGCAGAGCAGGTCAATCCCGCCCTGGAACGCGCTCGACTTCTGCCGCTTCGACCCTTTCGCGAGGGCAGTGAGCTTCCCGTACTCCCGGCTGTACAAGGTAACGATCTGGCTGGACTCGCTGAAGTCAACTGAAAAGATGGTCAGGGCCTCGCTCTTACGGATGGACATCGCTACTGAGTCCCGAAGGGCCATGAGACGTCGCTCCGGCGGGAAAGCGGGGATTCAGGGCCGGGAACTCCCACTGGAGCTGGCACCAACAGTCGGACGTGCTCCTATTCCTCAATCTTCTCGGTCCGTTCGGGTTCTCGGAACTGCTGTATCAGCCGCTCGAACCGGCTGAGGTATATCATGTCGAAAAGCTCCATTCGATCCGGAAACAGTTCGCGGCAGCGCTCGCGGAGGTTCGCGATTTCGATCTCGATGTCAATGTCCGGATAGTCCGAGGTCAGGATGTGCATGCACACTCGGTCCGCCAGATAGGCAAGCTCTTGCATCTCCGTTCGCTCGCTCACTTCGGACTCCTGAGGAACTCTGTGCGACACGCCTGTCGGCTCTGGGGTGTGGAGTGTTCGAGCGTTCGTCTGACGAGGTCGAAGAGCTCCGTCGTGGTCTTGAGGACGAATCCCCGCCTCGAGGCAAGGCGCCGTAGAGGGTCCGAGAATGGCTCCAACCGCTCGGCTGGAGGAAGCAACCTCTGTGCATTTGCGAGGATCATGGCGCGCGGGCGGCCGCCCTTGATCTGCTCGACGTGGTTGAGCAGTCGCCAGTAGGCGTCCACTCCGAGCGGCTCCGTGGCGGTCGTGTCCACGAGGACGATCATCTCCCCCTCCTCCGAGCGGAGTCCGATGATGTCGTGGTCGAGCGGCTCCGTCTCGAAGCCGAGGACGTCGAGCGCACGCGCGACAAGCTCCGCGAGGCGGCGACGCCTGCCCTCGTAGAGGATACGGCGCAGAGCCTGCCAGCCCTTTTGGCTGCGCCTAAGCGAATCCGCCTCCGCCAGGAGCTTTGCCGCCTTGCGATCGAGTCCTTCGATTCTGCGTCGGAGTTCCTCCTCTTGCGGCAGCAGGAACTCTCCTGCCCAGCTCGGTTCCGGCTCGGGCGCATCGCACAGCGAGCGCACAAGCTCGCAGAGGGCTTCCGTGTTGTCGCTTGGCGGCACGAATATGATTCGCCCCGAAGGCAGCGCGATCTCGAACGCGACCGCGTAACCCGCTGGGTCGGTGCTCAGCACCTTGAGCGAATCGGGCACCTGCCGGGTTGCCAACTTGGCCTCGTATGCCGCCCGGGTTCGTTCGAGGAAATCACATACCGGGTGGTCTTTCACGACTGGCACGATCACCTCGCCCAGAGTGCCAGCGATCTCCATCGGCGTCTCTGCCAGTGGGAGCCACGAGTACCGGTCGAAGATTAGGTCCGTGTCCCGGTCGATCACGCGGAGCGGAATGCCTCTTGGCCGGAAAAAAACGAGCAGGATCCCACCCGGGCGCGCCAGGAGAGTCTGGGCCTCCTCGCGTCTACGGTTTACGGCATCGCGGACCTCGGCGCCCAGGCTGCCGCCCAGTGCCGCATGGGCGGTAGCAGTGCTGTGCTCGTCTCGGACCGATCTGGCCCACCGCACCGACACCGACAGGGGATCAATGATCACGCAGTCACAATCCGAAAAAGGAGTCGTCCCGTAGAAGTCATCCGCTTCGAACGAAGGATGCGCCACGCGGAGACCGCACGCAAGTACTCTCATTCCTCGATTGTAGCCACTCAGCAGCCCCCCTGCCAAATCGCCGTTCTCTGTGGAAGAAGGAGCCTGCTCTGCCCGATAATCCTCGTGAGCTTCCAGAGGGCTGCATACCAGTTCGGATCGTACAGGTGGATCCGCGCGAGCTCGAATGCTCCCCAACTGATCGAGATCAGGCTGCCCGGCGACGGCGGCCGCTCCCTGCTGGTACTTCCGACAAGCAGTGTGCCGTGGAGGCGGAAAACCCTTGGGGCAGTCGTCCGTTGGGTGGAGGGTCAGTTTGCCGCGGGATCCGACTTGGCTGGTGCCGGGGGCTGCGTATCCGGGGTAGTATCAGGCAACTTCGGCGTAGTATAAGTGCAGTCGGGGTAGCGCGTACAGCCGTAGAAGATTTGCCGCCCTTTTCCGCGTCGGCAGATGAGAGTTCCGGTGCACCCCTCTACAGGGCAGGGGATGTTCGTCGGTAGGGCTTTGGTCGTACGGCATTTTGGGTAGTTGGCACATGCAAGATAGTCGCCGCCTCGGCCTTTGCGCCTCACCATCGGGCCGGAGCACTTCGGACAGATCTCGCCCGAATCCTTGTATTCGGGCTTCGGTTGGACATAGTCGCAATGGCCGTAGTCGGAGCAGATGATCCCCTTGAGGCGTGCACGCAGGAGCGGCTTGCCGCACTTGGCACACGTCGTCTCCAGCAGGGCGAGCGAGCCTTCCTTAGTGAGACGGAGGACCTCCTTGCATTCGGGGTAGCCTGAGCAGCCGAGGAACTTGCCATGTCGGGACATTCGGACAAGAAGCGTCTTACCGCAGCTCGGGCAGTTGTATGGGCTGGGCGTTGCCACGCCCTTGACGCTTTTCATCTCTGCCCTGGCCTTCGATAGTTCCTCCTCGAACGGCGTGTAGAATTCCTTGAGCGTCCCCTCGTAGTCCGCTTTCTGCTCCTCGATCTCGTCGAGAAGCTCCTCCATGTGAGATGTAAACCGGACGTCCATGATCCGGCTAAAGTGCTTTTCGAGCAGGTCGGAAACAAGCATCCCGAGTTCGGTTGCGTAGAAGGCGCGGTTCTCCAGACGTACATAGCCCCGCTCCTGGATCGTGGAGATGATCGAGGCATAGGTGCTCGGCCGGCCGATGCCCTCCTTCTCGAGGGTTTTGACAAGCGACGCCTCCGTATAGCGCGGCGGTGCCTTTGTGAAGTGTTGCGATGGCACGAGATCCAGTAGTCTGAGCGTCGTGCCGGTGCTCAGCTCCGGGAGCGGCAGCATTTCCTCTTTCCTCTCGTCCAGAACAGTGAAGCCGGGGAAGAGGAGCTTGCGACCCGTAGCCCGGAAGACGGCGTCGCCCGCGGTGACCTCGGCGGTCTGCTGCTCGTAGAGCATGGAGCGCATCTGTGTAGCCACGAACCGGCGCCAAATCAGGTCGTACAGCTTGAACTGATCCTCGGAAAGTAGACCGCGGAGTTGATCGGGGGTGCGAGTCACATCCACAGGCCGGATGGCTTCATGGGCCTCCTGGGCGGTCTTGCGGCTCTTGTAGACGCGGGCCTCTCGGGAGAGGTACTCGGGCCCGAACCTCTCGTTGACAAAGCCGCGGCAGGCGTCGAGCGCTTCCCTGGCGACACGGAATGAATCCGTTCGCATATAGGTAATCAGGGCTACGTGGCCCTCGTCGCCAAGCTCGACGCCCTCGTAGAGCTGCTGGGCAACCGCCATCGTTCTCGACGCCGAGAAGCGAAGCCGTATCGAGGCTGCCTGCTGCAGATGGCTCGTGTTGAAGGGCGGGAGTGGTTTCTTCTTCATCTCCTGCTTCTCGAATTGCGTCACCCGGAATTCCTTCGTCATCAGAGAAGCGACGATCTCCCGGGCTTTCGTCGCCGACTCGATATGCGGCTCCTCGCCTGCTATTCGATAGAGCATTGCCTCGAAGGCTTCGCCCGTCGGGAGGGCGAGCTTTGCAGCAATCTCCCAGTACTCCTGGGGTACAAACGCCGCAATCTCGCGTTCGCGATGCACAATGAGCTTGAGAGCGACCGACTGCACGCGCCCCGCGCTCAGGCCGCGAGCCACCTTCTCCCACAGGAGCGGGCTGATCATGTAGCCGACGAGCCGGTCGAGCACTCGCCGGGCCTGTTGAGCGTTGACCTTGTTCATGTCAATCTTCCCCGGGTGCTCGATGGCTCGCAGGACGGCGGATTTGGTGAGCTCGTTGAACGTCACGCGGAACGTTTTGGCCTCCGGCAGGAGCGCGACCTGAGCGACGTGCCAGGCGATCGCCTCCCCCTCGCGGTCGGGGTCCGAAGCCAGATAGACCTCATCGGCGTTCTTGGTCAACTTCTTGAGCCGGGCAACGATCTTCTTCCGCTCGTCAATGATCTTGTATCGGGGCTGGAACCCCTTCTCGACGTTCACGCCAAGGGTGGACGTCGGCAGGTCCCGGACGTGGCCATACGAAGAAGCGATCGTGAAGTTCTTGCCGAGGAACTTGGCGAGCGTTCTCTCCTTCGCCGGCGACTCGACGATCAACAATTTCTTTGCCATGCGGAAAGATTGTATCCAATTTCCGTGTCAGGACAGCAAGCGGGTCAAGGGTGGAGGCCGTACTCTTTGATCTTTCGATTGAGCCGTGGCCGCGAAATCCCGAGCAGTTCTGCGGCGCGCGACTTGTTCCAGCCGGCAGATCGAAGCACGGACTCGATGTGGTGCCGCTCGACCTCGGAGAGCGTAGCGCTCCCCTCCTGGGTGGGCGGTTCCCCGGCGGGCCGGGTGAGCGAGGTGGGCAGGTGTGCCGGCAGCAGCACGTCCCCTACGCCGAGGACCATAGCACGCTCGATCACGTTGCGCAATTCCCGCACGTTCCCACGCCACTCCTGGGTGACGAGGATCCGCATGGCCTCCTCAGAGACCCTCGGCGGCCGACGGGCCATCTCCTCGGCGATCATGCGCAGGAAGTACTCTGTCAGCTCGGGGATGTCCTCCCGGCGCTCCCGCAGCGGCGGCAGGACAATCTCGACTACCGAGAGACGGTAGTAGAGGTCTTCGCGGAACTCGCCCTTGCGGATTGCCGCCTGCAGGTCGCGGTTCGTCGAAGCGATCACTCGTACGTCTACCGTGATCGGGCGGGATCCGCCTATGCGGTCGACCTCGTTGGTCTCGAGAACTCGGAGCAGCTTGGCTTGGAGGCTAACGGGCATCTCCGAGATCTCATCGAGGAATATCGTGCCCCCGTGAGCAAGCTCGAACTTGCCGCGTTTGAGCTGGGTCGCGCCGGTGAAGGCGCCCTTTTCATATCCGAAGAGTTCGGATTCGAGTAGCGTTTCCGGGATGGCCGCACAGCATACGGATACGCAGGGTTTGTGAGCGCGAGCAGAAGTCTGATGGATCGCGCGGGCGATAAGCTCCTTTCCAGTGCCGCTCTCCCCGCGCAGGAGCACCGTCGAGTCGGTCTGGCTGACACGCTTGACGATGTCGAGAAGCTCGCGCATTTTCCGCGAGTTCCCGAGAATCCGGTTCTTCTCGCCGAGCACGCTGCGGAGGCTGATGTTCTCGAGGCGAAGCTCCTCGTGCAGGCGAGCGTTCTCGAGAGCGGCCGCCGCCTGGTTCGCGATGGCCCCCAGCAGATTCAGGTCCTCCTCCGTGTAGAGTCCTGTGACCGTCCGGTGATCCACGTAGATTATGCCGAGTATGCGCCCCTTGGAGGTGATAGGGACACACATTGCGGAGCGGATGCCGAACGCTTCGACGGAAGCAGAGGCGTCGAAGCGCTTGTCCGTTCGGGCGTCGGTACAGATGACACCGACGCCGTCGCCCAGGACACGGTTGACGATCGTCCGGCTCACGGCCATCGCCTCTGGGTGGACCGCGCAGGTCTTGCACCGCACGGTGCCAGGCGAAAGCTCGCCGGAAAGCTCGTCTCGCAGAAGTATCGCCCCTCGCTCCGCCTCGATCACATCGAGGATCGTTTCCATCAGCCTATCCACAAGCTCCTGGAGGGCCAGCGTGGAATTGATGATCTGACCAACACGGTAGAGGGTCTCGAGCGCCTTCTTGTCTGTCGGTAGTACTCCCAGCTCCGCGATCTTCGACACGATCTCTTCTTTGTCTTCGATCTTGAAGGTCAGCTCAGTAGACGACGGCCATTCGAACCTGAACACCACCGTGCCCAACTCGATGATGTCTCCGTGGCTCAAGACGCTCTGCTGTACTCGAACCTTGTTGACGACTACACCGTTCCGACTGCCGCAATCGTAGATGGTTACTGTCTTGTCGTCCGCGATGATCTTTGCGTGGATGCGCGAGACTGTCTCGTTCTCGATCGGAATCTCCGCTCGGACGTCGCGCCCGATTACATATTCCCCAGGTGGGAGCTCGTGCTTCCGCGGGGTGGGAAGCCCTTTCTCGACGACCAACGTGGGTACGCTCATATCTTCGTCAAGTTCGCATACTTGAGCATCAGTTTCCGTTCGTAGCCGTCGTCGAATCGGACGATAGCCTTGGCCTGCTCGCCTGAGCCTTCGAGCTGTACGACGCGCCCTGGACCGAAGGTGTTGTGGTTCACTCTCTCGCCCGGCGAGAACCCGCTGACCTGCCTGGAACGGCTGGGCGTCCTGGCACGCGCATCCGTTTGCGGTGGCTCCGCCCCGGCGGCTCCGCGCTCGCCAGGGTGCCTACCCGAGCGGTCTGCCTCGTCCTCATCATCCCCATCCACGTTCCACCGCCTGCTTGTCCGGCGAACGCGAGTCACCCGCCGCCCGGGGGTGATCGTGTCCGGGGGTATCTCGCTCAGAAATCTGGACGGACCGCTGCACCGCGATGCTCCCCAGAAACTCCGCTCTAAAGGGTAAGTAAGGTAGAGTTTCTCCTTGGCTCGCGTCATACCGACATAGCACAATCGTCGTTCCTCCTCGATCTCGGCCTGCGTCTCCATCGAGTTGTAGTGTGGCAGTAGACCATCCACGAGACCCGAGAGGAAGACGACACGGAACTCCAGCCCCTTCGCGCAGTGCAGCGTCATCAGGGGCACTGCGTTTGCGTTTTCGTCATACTTGTCCACGTCGGAGAGGAGGGTGATGTCTTCGAGGAACCCGGCTAAGCCTCTTTCCGGATTCGCCGCGTCGTAGATCGCGGCGGCTCGTTGAAGCTCTTCGAGGTTGTCAATTCGATCCATGTCCTCCGGTTTGCCCGATGCTTCGAGCATCTCGACGTACCTCGTGTTCTTGATCGTAGCTTCCACGAGGTCCGCGACCGGCTTCTGGGTAAACGTGCGGAGTTGATCGAGGAGAGAAAGGAACTCCCTGAGGGATTGCTTCGCCCGCGCCGGCATCCCTTGAATCGTCTCCGCCTCCCGAACGGCGGTGAGCAGCGAGGTGCCGTGTGCCTCGGCCCAGGTCTCGAGCCTGGAGATGGACGTATTCCCGATCCCTCTGGGGGGGACGTTCAAGATTCGAGCGAGACTCACGTTGTCACTGTCGTTGACAAGCACGCGGAGGTACGCAAGGATGTCCTTGACCTCCTTGCGCTCATAGAAGCCGACAGCCCCGATGAGAACATAAGGAATCCGGTGACCGCTGAAGACTTTCTCGAACACTCGCGACTGGGCGTTTGTCCGGTAGAAGACGGCCATGTCCCGGAGCTCCACCCCGTCCTCCTGCAAGCGGAGCACCTCCGCGGCAATGTGCTCCGCTTCCTCCTCGTCATCTCGACAGACCAAGAGCTTGATCGGCTCGGTTTCCACCTTGTCGGTATACAGCTCCCGCTCCTTCCGTTCAGTGTTGTTGCGAATCATCTCGGAAGCTGCTCTCAGGATTGTCTTGGTCGAGCGGTAGTTTCGTTCGAGTTTGACCACTTTTGCGTTGGGGAAGTCGTGCTCGAAGTCGAGGATGTTGCGGATGTCGGCGCCGCGCCAGGTGTAGATCGCCTGGTCGGGGTCGCCTGTTGCACACACATTCCCGCGCTCTTTGGCCAGCTCGCGGACGATCACGTACTGAGCGTGGTTGGTGTCCTGGTACTCGTCCACGAGGACGTAGCGGAAGCGATCCGTCCAGTGGCGACGGTAGTCCTCGTTTTCGAGGAGGAGTTTCGCGACGTAGTACAAGAGGTCGTCGAAGTCCATCGCGTTTGCCTTCCGGAGCGCTGCCTGGTACGCCCGGTAGATGCCGACAAAAGCAGGATTTTCCCCACGCTCCTCGAGGAGAGACGGAGAGACGAGTTCGTTCTTGGCTCGGCTGATCACGGACATGACGAGCGAGAGGTCCTTCTCGTCGAACTCTCTCTGCCCCTGGAGTATCTGCTTGTATAGCTTCTTCTGGTCGTCAGCGTCGTAGATGGTAAAGCTCGCGCGGAGTCCGACCAGATCGGCGAATGGCCGAAGCATCTGCACACACATCGAGTGGAACGTCGAGACCCATGCCCCGGTCGCGACGCCGAGTTGTGCGACCCGCTCCTTCATCTCGCCGGCGGCCTTCTTGGTAAACGTGATGGCAAGGATGTTCCAGGGTGCGATACCCTCGTGGATCATGTAGGCGATCCGCCGCGTGATCACACGCGTCTTGCCGGTCCCAGCACCCGCAATCACGAGAAGCGGACCGTCCACATGCGTAACCGCCTCGACCTGAGAGGGGTTCAAGTCTTCCAGAAGCTTCATCTCCAACTCGCCGCGGCCCGACAATCTGTCGGTTCTCGGCTCTATCATAATCATAGGGCAGCGGGGGCGGGCGAGCAAACGTCTGCACACTGCCCCGAGAACCCCGACAGCCGCACAGGAGCGTCCGACGCCCGAAGGGGGGAGGAATATGTGGCGATCGGACAACGGCTGCCCCGGCGCCCGGTGCATCCAGAAGACAGCTCGTGCGGAGTGGTTACCTCCTGGCTCGCTTGTGAGATTCGACGCGCTGAAAATCGCCGCGGATGCTGACGGCATCGCCTTCGCAGCGAAAGGAAGCTCCGGCGGGGGGGCAGGATGTACCTGTCCCCGTCCGAAGCAATGCCAGACAAAGGGCCGCCTTGAACGTGGGGGCAATAGTGGATAGCTTAGGCAGGTAAAGGAGGACGGTAAGATGTTCAGGCTTTTGCTGGTTGCATGTGTTCCGATGATGGCGGCGTACGCGCTGGGAGGAGAACCCCCGATCCCAGAATACACCGTGAAGAAAACCGACGAGCCCATCGTGATTGACGGGAAGCTTACTGAAAAGACTTGGCAGCTTGCGCCCAAGACGATCGTTGACACCTATTCGAACGGGAAGAGGGAGGAGCAGTTCATCACGGAAGTCCAGATGGCCTACAACGACAGACTGCTTTACATCGGTGCTCGCCTGCCCGACAACGACGTGATTTCGAGCGGCGAACGGGACCAAGACAATCTCCTTGCTGGCGATACCTTCGAGGTGTTCATTGACTTGAACAATGACGATCAACACCTGTGGGAGTTCCACTTCAGCCCGGCTGGTGTGAAGACTTCGACCTTCGTCATCAAGCCGAAGGAAACCGATCCACTGTTCGAGCGGACGCGCTTCGGGCTGGTCTTCATCCCCTGGATCGTCTCGGGTATACAGAACGATACGACCGTCACTGGTACACTGAACGACTCGCGGGATGATGACAGCGAGTGGACGGTCGAGGTTGCGATCCCGTACAAGTTCCTCATGATGCCAAAGGGCGAGCCGACCCCGAAACCGGGCCGTGTCTGGCGAATGCTCTTTACAAGACACGAGATGAAGCGGCTCGACAAGGAGGGGAACCGGGACAACCTGTGGATAATGTGGTCAGCCACGCTGATCGGTTGGTGTCACAACCCGCCGCGCTGGGGGAAAGTGACCTTCAGCCCGGAAGTGCTGAAGTAGGTCTCGAGACCCTTCTTCGAACCGACGGGACAGCGCCGCCGGAGGGATGCAGCGAACGAGACCGGCACGGGGCGCTGCGCCGACTGCCCCCGGGGCCAACTACTGGGACGGCGGGTCCATGGCACAGCGAAAACCGACTGTGCTCAGCCGCTTCGTGGGCGCCATTGCGAAGCGGCGGTAGGCCTTTGCATCCTCCGCCGTATGGAGCCAAGAGCCGCCGCGGAGCACCCTTGCCGTTCCGCTGGCGGGGCCCGTCGGGTCCTTGACAATATTCTTCGATTCGGTCGGGTACGGTCCGTACCAGTCCAAACACCATTCGAGCACGTTCCCGGCCATGTCGTGGACCCCGTAGGGACTGGCGCCAAGGTTGAGCGTACCTACGGGGGCCGGATAGAAGTAGCCGTCTTCGTCAGCTTGGGCAAAGAAGCAGTTGGCTCGGAACAGCTTGCCTTCGCGGGCAGCTGCATTGCCCCAGGGATAGATCCGCCCGTCGTCTCCCCGTGCGGCCCGCTCCCATTCTGCTTCGGTGGGAAGCCGCTTGCCGCACCACTTGGCATAGGCATACGCATCGAACCAGTCCACGCCGGAGACCGGTTGATCCGGCGCGTTGAACCGTCGATCTTCCCAGGTGGCTGGTTTGTGGCTCTTCCCGAGCGGCTCGTCGGGTGCGCACCAGGCGTGCTGGTCGGCCTCCTTGAGGAACTCCGCATACTGAGCGACGGTTACTTCGTAGGTATCAATGTAGAAGGCCTTCAGGCTGACGCGGTGGGCGGGTTTGGCCGGCTCCCAGGAGTCGAATCCCATACAGAACTCCCCGGCAGGTACGAGAGTCATCTTAGCTTTGTCCTTGCCGGCAGCAATCTCCTTGGCCAGAACCGCCGTCGTGGCAGCCTCGGGCTTGCTCTGTGACTTGCCGACGCACCCCGCCGCAACCACACCTATCAGCACAACCCATGTTCTCATTCAATCCTCCTCGACCGCCTTCACATTCCGAGCAGTACTGCAGCCATCCGGCGCTCATCGGCGGAGACTACGCCAATTGTCTTCGCCTTCCGCTGGCGGAGGAGCGCGACAGCCGCCGAGACTCCCATCATCCCGGATGCACCGAGGGTGAAGCCCATCCGTGGCGTCAGGTCCAGGGCAATCCGCGAGCCAAGCTCCCTTTGGACCATATCGTCCACCTCCTGGAGTCCGGTAGAAGAATATATGAAGAGCGTACTTTTGTCAAGTTGGCCCACGACGTCGAGGAACCCGGCTCCCGGCGAGCCTGTGTAGGAGTCCAGCAGCTCGACCTCCGCGGCCTCCGTGCCAAGCAGTGCGAGGACCGCCCCCTCGCCGAGCGGGACCGTCCGGCCTGACTCCTGCTCGAAGATCGGCCTCGACAGGCTATCCACTCCCCCCGCCGCGATAAGCTCGCACCGGCCAAGCTCCAATTGCTGAGCCGCGTAGATCAATGCCACGAGTCCCGAAGTCGAACCGCAGGACAGACAGATGTTGAACTCGCGGCTACCAAACTCGATCGCGATCAGGCTGTTCGGCGCGTTTGCATAGGAGTGGGTAAACACCAGCGGCGGAGCGAATTTGGGATTCCCACTCAACACCTTCCCTGCGAAGGTCTCCAGGGACTCCATGCAACCCCACTGCGTGCCGAGGCTCAGGGCCACCTTCCTGGTCGGGAGCAGGCTCATGGCGGCCAGGGCCAGCGCGGAGGTCCGGTCAATGTATGTCTTGACGGTCGAGAGATACTGCGAGAGATCGAATCCCCGGACCTCGCCGACCTCGTGGTTGAACCGGTCGCTCCAGGCGATGCCGCGGTGATCCGCCAGAAGTGCGCCGGCGAACTCTTCCTGGCCGACTCCGATTGGACTGACGGGTGCGCAGGCGATGATCCCGACCGGCTTCATCGGTCAAGTCCTCCGAGCACGACGGCAGCGTTGCACCCGCCGATCCCATAGGAGTTCGAGAGAGCTATCTTGACGGGAAAGGTCTGAGCTTTGCCCGGAACGTAGTTCAGGTCGCACTCAGGGTCCGGGGTCTCCAGGTTCACTGTCGGCGGGACGATGCCCGTCTGGATCGTTTTTACCGTGGCGATGATCTCGACCGTGCCCGCAGCGCCCATCATATGGCCGATCATGCTCTTGATCGAGTCTACGGGGATCTCGTGCGCTCGGCGGCCCAGAACCTGCTTGATGGCGGATGTCTCGATCCTGTCGTTGTATTCGGTACCGGTGCCGTGAGAGTTGACATAATCCACACTTTCCGGCGAAACCCCCGCATCCCGGATCGCCCGCTCCATGACCTCTCTGATGCCCTGACCGGTCTTGTCCGGCGCCGTCATGTGGTACGCGTCGTTGTTCACGAAATGCCCGAGGACCTCCGCGTGTATCTTCGCCCCTCGCTGGCGCGCGGATTCGATGGACTCCAGAACGACGACGCCCGCGCCCTCGGAGAATATCGTACCCTTTCGGTTCTTGTCAAACGGGCGGATAATGTCTGGCGTGATGGCTCGAAGGGCACTCAGCCCAGCATAAGAAAGCTCTGAGAGTTCGTCGAATCCTCCGGCGATCATTATGTCCGCAAGCCCGAGGGCGATAGTATCGTAAGCCATGCCGACGGAGGCCGCCCCGGACGCGCAGGACAACGAGACGCAACAGGACGGCCCCACGAAGCCATACTCCCGAATTGCCCGATCCACCGGATCAGCGAGGTTCGACCCGGAAAGGCTGTCGCGGGAACCGGTTCCCCTGAAGAAACCGAGAGCGGCGTCCATACCGCCAAAGTTGCTGCCCAGTACTATCCCCGAACCTGCGAAATCGGCAAGGTTCGCATCCCGCACCGCCTCGCGCAAGGCGAACAATGCGTAAGCCGACGCCCTCGGGACATCGCCCGGCTCGATGCCCTTGATCTCGCCGGCAAGGTCGTTCCGGTACGGGCTGGCATCGAAACGGGTGATCGGGGCGAGCCCGCTACGGCCGACGCAAAGTGCTTCCCAGAACGCAGGCACACTGTTGCCGACCGGCGTAACCACCCCCATCCCCGTAATCACCACTCTTCTACGCACCTACTCGATCCCGAACACGAGTTTTCCGGCACCGGTGTTGTCGCAGTCGTCCACCGCACGAATGGCTAGGATGTGCTGTCCCGGTTCGAGCTCCTCGATCGCAAAGACCGCACTCTCCTCCCGCGAGTCGAAGATTCCGTCCGCGGGCTGGAGCGGCTTCCACCCTTTGGAGTCGAGCGAGTACTCGGCACCCGTGAGCGTGGATAGCTCGTCCTGGATCGTGCAGGAGAACTGGCCGCCCCTGGTCCTGCGGGTGAACTTGATGTCAGTCACCTTCGGCGGGGTATTGTCAATCAGAACTGGATCGGAGACTCTCTCGCCCTTCAGCGCCTCGATGGCGGGGTTCGAGCCTTCGTCGCTTGCAACGAGCCGGAGGACGTAGCGGCCGTCGGGGATGGATTCCGTGTCGAGCGTGTAGGAGGTATCTCGACTGGAGCGGACCAACTCGACCTCGCGCTTTTCGCCTTCCCCACGCAGCCAGAGAGAGTAGGAAAGCTGATCTCCGTTAGGGTCCTCGGCACTCCAGGAGATCCGCAGCTTCCCCGAAAACCCCCTTTCGGGGCCGGCCGCCCTCCTGCCTGGCTGAGATGGCTTGTCTCCCGCCTTGTCCTTCGAGAACGAGAGGTCTTTGACGATGGGTGGCTGGTTGGCCGTCGCGTAAAATACGGTGACTTCGGAGAGATAGGGGGTCACCGGTGGTTTGGAGCTCCGAAGCGTTGCCCTGTATTGGATGAATCGGCCCGGCGGGCACTCGATGCGCGCGCCGTAGCCGCATTTCTTCCAGTCCGACCAGCCGGCGCCGGGCGTCTCGGTATTGCCAGTCCTCACGGAGAATTCGGCCTCGGTGCCCAGGGGAAACTCACCCGCCCAGTAGAGCCTGCCCCAGTGCGCGACGAACTGGCAGTCGTAAGTTCTCGAAACAAGGCTCCCCTCACTGGGGCCGTCGCCGGAAAGCAGGTAAACGCGGCCCGGATTGGCTGTCCCGATGGCCAATCCGTCCGCAGTGGCAGCAAGAACGGTCACCTGGTTCTCCGCAAGCTTCCCGACTGCCGAAAGCGAGTCGTCCTCTTCCAACCGGAAGACAAACCCCTCGTTGCCTGTGCCGACGTAGATGTGTCCCTCCCAGAACGCGAGCGAAAGAAAGGCCGTCCGCTCACGGGTTGCGACGCGGCGGACGTCGCCGGATGGCTTCAGCACATAGAGTGAGTTCGCTCCTTGAATCTGCGGCATTGGGAAAAGCGGGAGCATGGGCATCATGTCCAATTGGGGAGTTGCTGCCGGCGCTGCTCCTGCCTGTTGCTGTTGCGGGGTAGCGGACGGGGGCGCGGGAGCTGCCTCGGGGCGGGGGCCGACGGCACGCATGGACGGCATCCCTCTGCGCCGGGTCTCGCCGCCGGCGGTCGAGAAGTAGAGATTCCCCAAGCCATCCCAAGCCAGCGCGCGAATCTCCGATTCCGCCGCGTCGTAGAGGACTCTCGGTCCGTCCCTGCCGATCGCGTAGAGCAGCCCGTTCTCGCCACTACCGGCATAGATCGTACCATCCTTTCCCTCGGCAAGCGAGAGAACGTGAGCATCGTCGGCGTCGAGGATCTCTTGGATCTTCCCATCATGGGAAACTTTCAAGACCTTGCCCTCGTCTCCTGTAGCCAAGATAAAGCAACCGTCAGAGGCGACGAGCATATCCCAGACGTACCGTTGGCCGGCCTTGAACAAGAGCTTGGCCTCCCCACGCGTCGGCACGCGGTAGACGTTCCCCGAGGTCGAATAGGCGACGATTGCATTACCCTCCCGGTCGACGGTGAGTGCAAACGGTTCGCGGTCGGCTTTCTCGGTCGGCGTGAAGGCGACAACCGTTCCCTTGGAGGTCACCTTGTAGATGACTCCCTTGTCCCCTGTCGCCACCCAGAGGACGTCCTTCCCCTGGGCGACGCGCCAGACCCACGCGGCCTCGCCCTTGAAAAGCTGTGTCTTGAGGGGTGCGAGGAAGACTCTGCCCGAGGACCGGACGGCGACGTTCTGGAATTCGCCCGCCCCGAAGTCCTTCGCGCTGCTATCAACCCATTTACCGGTCGTACCCGCGAGTGCCTCGACGGCCACGAGGATCAGTGCTGCTCGGATTGCCACGGATTCCTCTCCTTTGCACGCTTGATCTCGATCTCCAATTGCTGTCGGCCAAGGACCACAGAGTCCGTACGGAAGCTGGATTTGAGTCTCGTCTGGGAGGCAGACAGGCCCGCCAGACTTTTCGAGCTCATTACTGACATCACGGACTGCGGCAGGCGCTCGAAATCTATACCGTCAATCGCAAGGCCGGGCACGGCAGCGCTCGCCCGCACGACGATCTGGTCACGTACCGCCATTTCCTGCAGGAGTTCGAGGAGCTCCGTCGGGCTTCGCGGGTCGGAGAGGTGCGGCTTTTCCTGCCGATCCATCATGATCGAAGTCCGGCTGTCGCATACGACGAGCCTCGCCATCCCTTCGGGAAACCCCTTGGGAATTGTCACAGAGAGCAGTCGCTCGACCGGCTCGCCCCGGTACGGTCTCAGAATAACTTTGATCGGGACGGCTTCACCGGGCTCGTACTGCGTCTTTGCGATTTGGAGACGATCAATGCTCATGATCCTGGCCCCCCGCCTCCAGGCGAGTGCGACAGAGACCTCACGCGGCTCGATTCGCTCGATCGGATTGCTGTAGAGCGTTCCAACTGCAAAAAGGATGTCCATTGCGGCGGACATGAGCTCGCCGGGGTCGCCCGACTGGAGCGGGACTGTTACGGGGAACTCGAGTGTCGCTTCCTTTTTCGTCCGCGGCTCCTGTGTCTTGAGCTTGATCGTCCCTGTGATTGTGGTGTCCTCGCCGGGCGTACCGTCGTGAAAGAGCGCCTCCATCAGGCTGATCGCTATCGCAGCCGGCGTGAGGTTGGGATGGTTGACGACCTGGAAGCGATAGCTCTTCCCGAGGACATCAACACTGACGGGGATGAGGGCAGGCAACCTTCCGACCTCGCCGAGAATCCCGGCTCCAGCGTCGCGGGTGAACGTCCCGACACTTTTGACCGAGGATGCCAACTTGAAGGCAAAGACCTGGCTTGGTATGACCGCGTGGACGCGTGCGGTTGCCATCGGGATTTCTGTCTTGCCCCAACCGAAGATCGGATGCCCCATGGCGTAAACCCTATCGCCCGCAATGTGGGTGACCGTCCCCACGCCGGCCACTTCTATGTCCCCTGTTACAAGCTGGAGTGCCACGGGCGAACCGGGCTCCAGCTCGACATCTACAGCCTCGGGCCTTCCGCCCGTGCCCGATGCTTGGAACCCCATCGGCTCGAGCAGCCGCTCGGCAAGCTGGCGGACTGGCGGACTGGCGCCGGAGATGGAGAGCGGAATGGCGAGTCTTTGGATGCCCTGCTCGGGCTGCAGCCCGGTCGGCTGCGAAAGCCTGTTAATCAGCCCTTCGAGTGTAGCGGCGCCCGCTGTCGCCAGAGGAGCCGGAGTCGCTTGGTCCAGCTCCACCATCCGCTCGAACGGTGTCACGCCGCAGATCGGCTCGCGAAGGAACGCCCAGCCATAAGCGACCGCTCCCAACAACCTCCCGTCAACGTAGATCGGGCTCCCGCTCATCCCTGCGATCAGGCCCGTCTTTTCCAACCCAGCCCCGGAGAGCTTCATCAAGATCACGTCCTGCTTGGGTAACATATTTGGGAGGACGTCCAGTACCTCTGCCTCGAACTCGACCGGCTGCGTTCCCGATAGACACGTTCTCCCTTTACCCTTCAGCCCGGGCCTTACATCCTTGATCGGGAAGAACGAAGTTTCAGCGCCGAATGCAAGCCCCCCGGCCAGCACAAGGTAAAACACCAGTACGCGCTTGTTCACCCCTGTTATGGTAACTGCCCCGCCGCGCTCAATCAAATCGCACACCGGGAATGGTCTCGCCCGGTTCCAGATCGAAGATCGGGAATCGAAGGGGCCAGCCGGCCGCCGAAGTTACCGCTCTGCCCTACTGCCTACGGCGTTCAGTCCGCCCTGCCGCATATCAGGACGATACCGACGAAAGGTAGTGCTCGCCGAACATCCCCCGGCAGTCAGTACTTGAAGTACTGTCGCGGGGTACTATTGACGATGTACTTGACGGCCTCGTACAGGCAGACGCGGATTGCCTTTTCCATCGGGGTCTTGGCATAGATATTCAGGCCACCCGCGAGGGCGGTGTGACTGCCGAGATGGCCCACGAGTGCACCAAGATCAATGTCGCTTGCGGACCCATCGACGTGGCCTGCGGCTACGACCTCGCTCGTTGTGGAATCTATGATGCGTATGTCCATGGCAATCGAGGACTTCCTGTAGGAGGCCAGAAGGGCACCGGCCAGCGCGGTCCAGGAGTTGTCGTGATGACGGGAGGCGCGCCCTCCGCCGATGCCCGCACTTACGCCGGACGTCCCGGGCTCGAACCCCGTGATCGCGGCGACGACCAGGAGGTCCGCCCCCTTGATCTTGCCGGTTGCCGCTGCCGTATCTCTCGACGCCTCGCCGCTGCGGCCGAGTTCCTGTTCGGCCCTGATCGAGTCGAGAGCGCTACGCTCGAGAACTTTGTAGCGCCCGCACTGCACAAGGACTGTGCTGAGCATGTCTTCCAAGCCCGCACAGTAGCTTTGCTGCTCCTTGGCAGTGAAACCTCTCGGGCCTCCCCCGCCGCTTACCTCGCGAGGCACTGGCGCCTTCCACTCGAACTTGGCGACGGCAAGGCTCGCCTTTGGTCCAGAGTACGGCGGCAACTGAGCCGCGATGCCCGGATCCTGTTGCGCGGACGTGGACGTCAGGCTTTCGCACCCCGTCAGGCTGAGCGCCAAGCCAGCAGCCAGGCACAGGAGCACCCCTCGTGCTATCACCGCCAACCACGAACCCCATATCAGATTCCTCACGACGTCACACCTTGTGCCGTAGTCCGGTCGTTGAGCGGCTGCTTTAGCTCGGTTTTGCGGGAGGCTGAGCAGGCTCGCCCGGGGACGGCTGTGCCCCAGCCGGCTTTCCCTTTGCCAGCAGCTTTGAAAGTTTTGACTTCAGCGAGGAGGCGCGATTGAGCGGTAGGATGTGCTTGCAGACGGCTCGGTCCACGAGTTTCTGAACCATCCTCAAGCTCTTGGCCGCCTCGTCATGCTGCCCTGCAGAGACGAGACGGATCAACTTCTTGACATTGGTCTTGACCTTGGCCTTGTATGTGCGATTGCGCAAACGCCTCTTGGCGTTCTGTCGAACTCGCTTCGCGGCGGAAACGGAATGGGGCATACAGTATCTCCTTTTTGGTGTTCCCGGTCAGGCTTGCTCGCGTTTCTTCTTGAGGAGTTTGTCCACCCGCTGGGTTGCATCACGGTAGGTTAGGTCGACGTCGACGATTCTCTTGAAGGTCTCATGCGCCTTCTCGATATCGCCTACCTTCTCGTAGGTATCAGCCAGGACATAAAGGTATTCCTTGGCTTCCGAGCTTGTGGCGGGCATGCCGGCTACCGCTTTCTCGAGCTGGCCTATCGCGGAGTCCTGCAAGCCCAGCTGGATGAAGCAAAGGCCAAGCTTGTAGCAGGCCTTACGCCGATTGCGGGGGTCGTTGACGGCCAACTGATAGTGCTGCGCAGCTTCGCGGATCTTGCCGAGTTCGAAGAGGATTTCGCCGTACTTGAACCGCAGGGGCAGGTCGGTGGGACGGTTCTTGACGCGCTTCTCGTAGTCGGAGGCCGAGAACTCGAGGCGTTCCCTTGTGAGCTGTTCGTGGCGCTGCTTGGCCGCCTGATTGTTCGGGTTCTGCTTTAGCTGTTCTGCTATCTTCTCGATCTCAGTATCGAATTCGAGGATTCGAAGGTCTCCGAGCTTCTCGACGGCGCTGAAGTCGAGGGCATCAATCTCGAGGGCCTTGTTGTAGGCGTTTCTCGCCTGGTCGAATTGCCGTATCGTCCTGTAAAGGTCTCCGAGCTGGAGCCAGAACCGCTTGTTGCGCGGCTCCCGCTCGAGGTCTCGCTTGACTCGCTCGATGTTTCGCATCACGTCGTCGGTAGTGCGCAAATCCGACTGAGCGGTCTCCAGCTCCTGCGCTTGCTGCTCGTTCTTGAGCATCTTGCGATAGCCGCCCTCCTTGCCCGCTTCGGTCCATCGGCCCTGGATCATCGTCTTTATGGCGGCCACATCCCGCAGGTCCTGCTCGGCCTCCCGATCGTGCGGCACGAGGCGTAGGATCTCCTGGAGGCACTCGGTGGCGTTCTCGACGTCGTTTCTCCGTCTGTAGAACTCGGCAAGATACCTCAGCACTTTCACGTCGTCCGGCTTGGCCTTCCGCAACTCCTCGAGTACCCAGATTGCCGTCTGTGTGTAGTCCGCCTTGCCGCACGTCTTTCCGAGGAGGAAGCAAATCGGCCTACAGTCCGGGTTGTGCGCCAGGATCCCTTCGCACGCCTCGATTATCCCGTCGTAGTTCTTCGTGATCATGAAGAAGGGTATCCTGATGAGACTGGGGAGCCCCTTGATCCAACACAGATACTTGACGCTGGAGGGCATACCGGCCTGTTGAAGTTTCCGGCGCTGGGCCTCCCTCAGCCCCTGGCGCGACTCCAAGTGTTTTGGCTCCAACCTCAGAATCTGCCGGAAGATATCAATCGCGTAGTCGTAGTTAGCTCGGTCCAGAGCCGCTTTTGCCCTGTCATAGAGCTTGGTGACGTCCATGGTTCCACCTTATCCATTGCGCAATAAGTGTAGCACAGACCTCAAGGTCAGTCAAGCGGTTTGAGTCACTTTGCCAGGAGGTCAGGATGCGGGGGTTGCACTCACGCGAGGACCGGGGTACCATGTGCGACAGGAGGACGCGACTCATGCAGTATGCGAAGTTCGGCAATACGGGAATGACTGTCTCACGAATTTGCCTCGGCGCCATGTCCTTCGGCCCGGAGATGCCCGAGGAGGAGGCCATACGGGCCGTGCACCATGCTCTCGATGCCGGTGTGAACTTCATTGACACGGCGGACGCCTATGGGCGCGGCGTGGGCGAGGAGATCCTCGGCAAGGCGCTCGCCGGCCTCAGTCGCGATGACATCGTCGTCGCGACGAAGTTCTGGGTCCCGATGTACCACAAGCCCAACGCCGGCGGCTGCTCCCGTCGTCACATCCTACGCGCCGTCGAGGACAGCTTGCGCCGCCTGAAGACCGACTACATTGACCTCTACCAACTCCATCACCCCGACCCCAATACCCCCGTCGAGGAGACGCTGAGCACCCTCGATAATCTTGTCAAACAGGGCAAGATTCGCTACTTCGGCGTGAGCAATCACTACGCCTGGCAAATGGCCCACATGCTCGGAGTGAGTGCTTTGCACAACTGGGAGCCCCTCGTCTCCATACAATGCCGATACAACATCCGTGACCGCGCCGTCGAGGTCGAGACAGTCCCGTTCTGTCAGGAGTTCAATATCGCGATGATTACCTACAGCCCCCAGGATCGCGGGGTCCTCACCGGCAAGTACGAGCGCGGCAAGCCGATCCCAGCCGATACGTTCGCCGGGAAGTCCCAATTCGTCCAGGACATGCTCACGGACGAGACCTTCCACCTCCTCGACGAACTCAAAAAGATCGCCCAGAAGAACGACCTCGGCCTCAACCAGCTTGCAGTCTTATGGGTGCTGGCGAAGCCCTTTGTCACAGCCCCCATCGTTGGCGGTACGAAGCTCGAGCACTTCGAGCAGATCTACACAATAGCCGATAGGAAGCTTCCGGACGAGGACGTCGAGACCATTGACAAGCTCTCGGAGAAGTACGTTCATGCCCCCTTCCTCAATCAATTTGTCCTGGGACACAAGTCGCTTGCCAAGAACTGGTGGTAGCGCAAGCCATCGCCGCGGGGATCACTGCGGACCGGCCGCGGAGAGAACGGAGGAACATTCGAGAATCCGGGCGGCTACCGGTCCGGGAGCGCAACCTCGCTCCCCGCAAGTATCGCTCGCTCGTGAACCGCAACCTCCTCGGCTCCGTACCCGCGGTTGACAAAGTAGCCCCCGGCAGCCCGAGTGCGATGGGGGAGGTCGTCCGTAGCGTAGGGCACGGTCAGGCTGAACCGCCCGCCCTGATCGGCGCGTGTCCGTGCCCGGTAGACGAGCTCGCGGCCCGCGACGGTCCTCAGAGCGAGCGAAGCCGTAACTTCCGTGCCCGGCGTGGTACGTCCGACCAGCCGGGCGCCCCTGACCACCTCGAATACTTTGGCATACCTGTAGTCGCGCCCCTGGAAACGGGTACTGCCGGGGCTTTCGTAGAGCAGCCGAAAATGGGCGAGCGGCTCGACTCTTGCCCCTTCGATCTCCTGTCCGAGGCCGTCGGCAAGGTGAAGCCGCGCGGCCATCAGGCGGAAGTACCGCTGTCGAAGGCGAATCTGCACGTTCGGTCGCCGGATGTCCTCGACCGAGCTCTCGCAGTAGTCCGATACACGCCGCCCGGCTGCGGCAAGCATGTACCGCGTGTGTCCCATCGTCGGGGTGGATAGGACGTAACGAACGTTGAGGCGCAAGCAAATATCGTAGGCCTCGTCTTCGGATTCGGCGGTGAGGAACTTCATCGAGCGCACCACACCCGCGACTTCTTCCGGGGTCTGGCTCAGCGGATTTGCGATGTTGGGCCGGCCGGCGACGTAGAGGACGTCGTGCCCGAAATCCCAGTGGCTCATGACACCGTACAGCGGTTCGACGTCGGGTCTCATCGGGTCACCCGCCGAGGGTGTCCTGTCCCTGAGCCATTCGAGCGCCGGGTAGACGGCATCCAGGCTTTCCCTCCCACCATGCACGCGATCACCGGCGAACCGGCCTGACGGGAACGCCAGCCCGACGACCACGGCGAGGCCGGGCAACCGGCGAAGGAGACGACGCAAGCCGCGCCGCCTCATCCAGCCGCTCCCCACCCTCGCTCCTGCCGCGAGGACGAGCGCGTAGGCAGGTGCGAACTCCGCGCCGAACCGGAGTTGCTTGAGCATCGGGACGCAGAGCGCCGCAGCGGCAACGACAAGGAAGAGCAGCGCGACCGCCCCGAAGCGGTACCGCACCAACCAGGCGCACAGACCCGCCAAGGCGGGCGGGAAGAGTACGGCTGCGCCCGTAAACTGCCACCCAACGGCCCGCAGCCCGCCTGTCAGGAGCGGTACGGACTCTTCGATCGAGGCCGCGATCACATCGTTCCTCGACGTCCACTCCAGGGTGCGGAGGATGCCGGCTCGCAGCCCGGGGACGACAAGGATACCGATCGCAGCAAGCGCAATGTATCCTCCTGCCGTACTGACGCACCATAGGATCACTGTCCGCGGCAGGCGCCGTAGCCACGACGCGAGCCACGCGCTCATGCCGTAGCCTACCGCAAGGAAAAGGATGAACAGGACGTGGAACAGCGATAGCCGCCAGAACGCCACCTCATGCAGCCCCTTCGGCCGGACGAGAGCCGTACCCACCAACAGCCCCACAAAGGCCGATCCCAGCACGGCAGCGCAAGACGCCGTCCCCCTCCTCTCCCCCCGGCCAAGCGCCACGAGAACCAGCAACCGGACCGTTGCGCACAACCAGAAGACGCCTACGAACAGCCCGCTCCCCAGCCAGAAGAGGAATGATACGGCGAAAACCAGGCCGCTTGCCGCGGACAGCCCCCACGCGGACCATCCTCTGCCGACGCGCTGCCCCCAGGCAAAAAGCGTGAAAGCCGAGACCAGGCACAGCGCCTCCATCACATGATGGTCCGTCTCGCCCAGCATTGATACGGCAGCATGGGCCGGGCAAAGGGCAAGTACGAGCGCCGCCAGCAGGGCATAGGTAGGACGCAGGAACGTCCGGGCAAGCAGGTAGAAGATCAGGATCGTGACCGTACCGAGTACAGGGATCGTCCAGGCTGCGACCAACTCAGCCAATGCACGGTCTCGAACACCGGCCCCTGCCAAACGAGCGACCGTTGCAAGCAACACGTCGAACCCGGGCGGCCAATCCGGCTCCAACCCGTCCGGGTAGTTCGCGTACGCATCGAAGTCCGGCACCCGCGGGTAGCTCGCGAGGCACAGCATCATCCGCCGGAGGTGGTAGTAGGCATCATTCCCGTAGGCGTAGAAGCGATCGGCGAACACGGCATCACGGTTGCTTACGCGGACCGCGAATCCGGCGCCGAGAATGCCGAGAAGCCCCAGCATAGGGAGAAGGTCCCGTCCCCTGTGCCATCTCATGGCTCAACCTTCTCGTAGACTCTGGCGAAGGGAGTCGAGCGGCTCGGAAACACGATCTCCTCGGGCGAGCGATAGATTTCACGGAGCTTCCGGAGCGTCGGGTCACCCCACGCGAGCCGCACCGCCATCAGTCTCGCGAACCGGGGCGTCGGCTTGGGTACGGTCCCCTGCCATGTGTAGTACCACTCCGTAGGTCGCCCCTCCTGTTCGAGCAACGCGCCCAGGTACTGCATCGGCATGATCATCACATACCTCGCCCGGCACTCGTCCAGTATCTTGACTGCTTCCTCCTCCGTTTCGGCGAGGAAGAACCGGCGCGCTCGCTCCGCCCCGCGGATGGCCTGGGGCGATTGGCCGAAGGGCGTGACGACCGCGGGGCGCTCCACAAGGTAAATGATCCAGTGGCCGGCCTGCCACGGCGCCATGATCCCATAGGACGGCTCCTTACCCGCAGGCGGCAGGTTCCGTCTCATCCAGTGGAGCGTGGTCCGCAGGTAGAGCATGTCCACCGTGCCGCCGGGAAGCACATCGGGGGAGAACCGCCAATCCGCCCCGCGTTCGGCGCTCAAGCGCTGCGACTCGTGCGACGGGTGGACCCACTCCAGCACAAGCGTTCCCGGCACCATGATCGCAACGAGACACAGGATCGGGAACGGCTTCCAGCGCGGCCATCCTTCGCCGACCAGCAGGGCCAGAGGGACTCCGAAGAGCGGAGCAAACCGTTGCTGCATCAACGCCATCGCACCGGTCGGAAGGAGCCACCAGAGCAGAAATGCCCGCTCGAATCTCCTCTCGCCACGCGCGATACCTCGAGCGGCCAGGGCGATGCCCACAGGGAGCAGGAGCCACACCCACGTCAGGTGCCCCACCACGTTGTCCACGCCTCCCGCGGTCAGACGCCGCGATTCGTCGGCAAGCGAGACTATCGGGTCCTTGCGCTTGGCGATGTAGAGGAGAGCATCTTGAAGCCCTTCACGCAGCGGGGCCCAGGCCGCGACCGCCACACCGGCTGCCACCCATAACCCGAGTACGCACCAGCGTCGCCTCGCTCCCTGCAGTACTGCCAGCGCCGATGCCGCGACGGCCAGCGCCCCTGACTCTGCAACCACGTGGAGCGGCGAGAGATGTGCGTAGGAAAAGGCCGGCAACCCCCTGTCCCAGAAGAGTAGAACGAACACCCCGGTCATACCGACAACCACGACGAGGCCCACAGCGATCTGGCGAACCGCCCGGACCGCCTCTCTCCGCCAGAGCACGGCGGCGATCAGGCCGTATACGGCAGCCAGAATCGGGAAAAGCTCCGCTCCGTTCCAAAGCAGGAGCGTTCCCCCCGAGAACGCTCCCCAGACGAGCGCCCGCCACGTCCCGCCCCCATCCATTGCCCACAGAAGAAGTAGGAATCCGACCGGGTACGCTGCGGCCTCGAGCACGTGATGATCCACGTTGCCGAACCGCGACGTAAAGATCAACGTGGGCAGGAGTGCGGCAGCCGCTGCAGAGAAGAGCGCGGCGACCTCGCCGTACAGCCGTCGGGCCAGCAGCCAGACGACGAGGATTCCGGCTGTCCCGATCGCTGGAATGACCCAGCAGGCCACAAGCTCGATTGTTCGCTGGTCCCCGCTACGTCCGCCAAAGAGCATCGCTGCACTTGCAATTAGGAAATCGAACCCGGGGCGCCAAAAGCACCTCGCACCCTCGGGGTAGTTGAGGAACCGGTCGTAGCTCTCGACGCGCGGATACTCCCTCACCGCCCGGACGATCCGCCTCATATGGTAGTAGGCGTCGTTCCCGAGCGGGTAGATCCGGTCTTCGCCGATCACTCCCGGGATCGAGAGGAGGCGGAGGCCGAACCCGACGAGTATGATCAGGCCCAGTGCGAGGCGGAGAACGAGGCGCGGTGGACCGGAGCCAGTCATGATCTGTGGTTGTCCACGCTTGCCACGTCGCTCAGACGAAATGGGGCTCGCGCTGGATGGAACTTATGAGCGTAAGAGCCTTCTCGACCTGAGACTGTGAACCTCTGATGGCAAACCACGTAGCCCCCTCCGCGCCGGCCACTCCACCTGCGGCAATGGGCATGGCCTCGGCACCCGCAAGCAGGGCAATCGCCTCGATCTCCGTCACGATCTCGCCCGCGACCGGGAAGAGAGTCGGGCCACGACTGCTCTCGCGCATCAACACTCCCGCTGCCTCGACGATGTCCACCGGTACGTTCTTCTCCAACCCCACTGGGATGACAAGCTTGATCCGTCGAGCAATGATCGTCCCATAGACCGCGCCGATCGTCCCACCCGTGGGATGCCCGATGAGGATGCCGGCCTGCCCGAGCTCATAGTTCAGGGCGTTCGCCCCCTTGATGAACACATCCCCAGCCTGCATTTCCTTTACGACCTCGGTCGTCGTCGTCTCGATCCTCTGACCTTTCTTGAGGACGAGGTCCGGAAGGTTGGAGGAGAGCAGCCCGTCGCGCTTGACATGAGCCGGGAGTGTGGCGCCCGTGACATAGTCCTCCTTTTGGATCCTCTCGCCGAGCAGTTCTTCCACGATGTAGGAGTTGGTGGTTCCCTTCGCTACGGCGACGATGCCGCCCTGAAGTGCCTGCTTCACCACCGGCATCTGGACCACAGCCTTGGCGATCAGGCGTTTCCCCTCCGCGACAGTCAGTACCACTTCTGCAATCATGACGAACCTCCGTTCCCATCATCATACTCTCTATGACCGCTTTTCCCGCAACAAGCTGGCGAGAGAAACAAGGGCGGCCACGTGTTTGTCACCTTGTCGGCGCAGCTTGGGGCGCAATCCCCAGAGCCGGTGCGGTCGGGGCTACAAATGACGCTGCGCACCCCCGGTTCCTCATCGGTTTGCCGCAACCCGTTGTTGATCTGCGGATGTCGAACTGGTAACATGGCTTCAGTTCGCGATTGCGAACGAGCAGGAGGATGGTTCATGAAGCTTTTGAGCGCGTTAGACAGCCTTCTCCACCAGTCCTACAGCCAAAGCCGGAAGTTTCCTGTGGCGGCGGATGTGGACGGCGGGATTACGGGCCGCCGGTTCTACGAATCGGTGATCCTCCGGGCAGTCGAGTCGCCGGAGTTTCGGGCGCGGCTGCTGAAGGAACCGGGAGCGGTGCTTTCGGAGGCAGGCATCCTCTTGCCGGAGGGAGTGAAGGTTACCTTCGTGGAGAACGCACACGACGTGATCCACATCGTCATCCCGCCCTATGTGGGCGAGTGAGAGCTGAGGAGAAAGAGAAATGAAGAACAATCCCCTGCGCGACCTCCTGACTCGGACGGCGACCGACAGAGCGTTCCGGGAGGAGTTCATCCGCGATCCCGCGGCCGTGCTTCGCCGCGCCGGCATCCAGGTGCCCGAGGGCAAGACTATCAAGGTTCTCGAAAACTCGGATGAACAGATATATCTCGTTCTGCCGACGAACGCCGACGATCAACCGGCGAACTGGGACCGGCAGGAGCGCCCCGCTCCCGGGGAAAAGAAAGACGCCGGCAAACTGCTGATGGAATGGACCGAGGAAGGGCTGGTACTGAAAGGGCGGATTGACTCGGAGACCGCCCGCGCACTCCGAGAGCAACTGGACCGGGTCTCCGGCAATCTGACGCTTGACTTCACGGATGTCGCCTACATGAGTTCCTCCGGCCTCTCCGTCCTGCTCGCAACTCAGAATCGGCTCAAAACGGTAGGAAAAGAGCTCCTACTGTACAACGCCGCCCCGCCCATTCGGAACGTCTTTGCCCTGATGAACGTGGACACACTGTTTCAGTTCGTCTATCCGGTGGATATGGAGTTCCTGCCCTGGGCGGTGACGTAGGCCACGGGTCGAGACAGCCCACGTTCGCTGGTCGCGAGTCGGCAGGAAACCCTCGATGGAGAAGCGAAGACGGCGTGGCGAGAACAATGGCAGAGCCGATCACGGTCAAGCTGAGGGCCGACGTCTCCGAGATCGCACGGCTGGCTCTGGCCGTCGCGGACTTCGCTCGGGCTCACCAACTACCGGACTCGGTCGCATTCGACGTCAACCTGGCTCTGGAAGAAATCATCGTCAACACTATTTCCTATGGCTATGAAGACCGGAGCGGGCACGAGATTGTCGTTCGTCTGGCCCTGCGGGACCGGCAGTTGACCGTAGAGATCGAGGACGATGCCCGGCCATTCAACCCGCTCGAAGTTCCAGAGCCGGACCTGTCGCAGCCCCTCGAGGAGCGGCGCGTGGGAGGATTGGGAATCCATCTGGTGCGGAAACTGTTCGAGCAGCTCGAGTACCACT
>Ga0272448_1001760_pt1 | contig 28522 bp, 26 predicted proteins | sample YNPCB0191_FD_202220 | JGI IMG/M metagenome (GOLD analysis project Ga0272448, IMG submission 202220) | Hot spring sediment microbial communities from Yellowstone National Park, WY, United States - YNP-CB-019-1 | ecosystem: Environmental > Aquatic > Thermal springs > Hot (42-90C) > Sediment... | reverse complement strand
ATATGCAAAAAGTAGAACGAAAAGGCTAATTAAATCACCTAAGGTTTATTTTATCGATCCTGGACTTACGAGTTTTCTCTGTGGATATTTTGATGATGATTCTTTGAAGTCTGCTAAGGAAGCAGGAAGTATTTTTGAGACAATGGTTTTATTACATTTAACTGTTTTATGTGAACTTTTGGTTCCAAAGGCTAAAATATTTTATTGGCGAACAGTGAGTGGACAAGAGGTGGATTTTGTTCTTGAATATGGCAAAAAGCTTATCGCTATAGAGGTAACACTTTCTCCTTATTCTAACTACGATGATACAAAGGGAATAAAGTCTTTTTTGCAGGAATATCCGGAAACTTTGATAGGAATCCTTGTGTATGCAGGAAAAGAGGTTAAGTACTTGGGAAAAAAGATATTAGCTATTCCTTGGATGATGTTTACTGGAATGGTTGGGGAGTTAGCGGGAAGTAGTCAGGAGCAATAGTTAGGAAGTTAGGTGAGTAAAATAACGAAATTAACGAAAATAACGAAATTAACCAATTATCAATTTAGCAGTTTAACTGGGAGGTTGATATGCGGATATTAATTACGGGTGGAGCAGGGCTTGTAGGTAGTCACTGTGCAGAGTATTTTGCTAATAAAGGAAATAAAGTAATAGTTTTGGATAATTTGATGCGTTCAAAGTTATTTGGTTATGATAAAAAATCTGTAGAGTATAACTGGAATTATTTAAAGAAATTTAAGAATATAAAGTTAATAAAAGGGGATGTAAGGAAAGAAAAGGATGTAAAAGAAGCAGTAGGCAAAGGGGTAGATGTATTGATTCATACTGCGGGTCAGCCTGGAGTTCCTTCTTCAGTAAGAATCCCTAAAGAGGATTTCAGTATAAATGCTTTTGGTTCTATAAATGTTTTGGAGGAGGTAAGAAAAAAGAATAAAAATACAATTTTAATTTATTGCTCAACTAACAAGGTTTATGGAGAAAATGTGGATAAGATTCCTTTAAAGGAACTTAAGAAAAGATATGTCTATGAGGGAAAAGAGGCGGTTTCTGAAGAGATGTCAACAGATTTAACCGGGCATACTCCTTATGGGGTTTCAAAATTGGTAGGGGATTTATATTTTCAGGAATACGCGCATATCTATAAAATGAAATCAGGGGTTTTTAGAATGAGTTGCATATATGGAACAAGGCAATTTGGCTTTGAGGATCAAGGATGGGTTGCCTGGTTTATTATTGCGAATTTATTTAATAAACCTATAACTATCTACGGAAATGGAAAGCAGGTAAGAGACCTTTTGTATGTTACGGATTTAATAGAGGCATTTGATAAGTTTATCCAAAGTGATCTGCATCATGAGGTGTTTAATATCGGAGGAGGTCCCCAGAATACTTTTTCACTTTTAGAATTTTTAGAGGAGTTAGAAAGGCAAACCGGTAAAAAAACCAAAGTTAAATTTAGTAATTGGAGGCCTTCAGACCAGAAAGTTTATATTTCTGATATTACCAAAATAAAACAGAAACTTAACTGGCAACCTAAGATAAGTCCCAAAGAAGGGATGACTAAATTAATTAATTGGATAAAAGAAAATGAAAGTTATTTTTCTTGATCGCGACGGTGTGATTAATAGATATCCTGGAGATTATAAATATGTAACTTCCTGGCGAGAATTTAAATTTTTAAAAGGGGTAAAATCTGCCTTAAGAAAACTTAATCAAGCAAATTATAAAATCTTTGTAATTTCCAATCAGGCAGGGGTATCCAAGGGGATATTTAGTCAAAAAGCACTGGATAGAATTACTCAAAATATGCTAAACGAATTAAAGAAACATAAAATTCATATTGAGAAAGTTCTTTACTGTACCCATAAAGATGAGGATAACTGCTCCTGTAGAAAACCCAAGACCGGATTACTCAAAATGGCAATAGAGACTTTGGGAAAAAATAAAATAAATAAAAAGGATTGTTTCTTTATCGGAGATACTATAAGAGATATTCAGACCGGAAAAGCTTTTGGTTGCCGAACGATTTTAGTATTTTCCGGAAAAGAAAAACCTGAAAACAAAAATAACTGGCAGATTATTCCAGATTTCACTGCTAAAAATCTATTAGATGCCTGCCGAATAGTTTTAAATGATGAATAAAAAATGGCTGATTATCTATGCCTCTGCAGGTCAAGGCCATCGTCGGGCAGGGGAAGCCCTCTATAATTATATTCAAAATAACCTAAGTGATATAGAAGTTAAACTTATCGATGCTTTGGATTTTACCAACAGCGTATTTAAAAATCTTTATAAAAATGGATATGTATTTTTGGTAAAAAATTTACCTTTACTTTGGAAGATAAGTTACATTTTTAGTAATTTTAGGTTTTCAAAGATAATTAGGTTTTTAGTTAATCGAATTAATACAAAAAGATTAGAGAATTTTATAATTGAATATCAGCCAGATATAATCTTAACTACCCATTTTTTACCCCAAGAAGTCGCCTCATATCTTAAAAAAAGAAAAGTTATCAAATCAAAATTAGTAGTAATAATCACTGATTTTTATCCGCATATTTTTTGGATTTCTGATTATGTGGATAAATATATGGTTGCCTCTTCAGATACTCAAGATAGTCTCATTACTTTGGGTATAGAAAAAGATAAAATTTTAGTTACCGGCATCCCCGTAGATTTAAAATTTAGTCTTAGGAAGGATAAAGCAGGGCTTTATAAAAAATTTGATTTAAAAGATGCCTTTACAGTTTTAATTGTAACCGCAGGATTTGGTTTGGGACCGCTTGAGAAAATAGTAAAAATTTTATATAAGGAAGTGCAAATTATAGTGATCTGTGGATATAATCAAAGACTTTTTAAAAAATTAAAGAAAAAATACCCGCAAGTAAAAGTATTTGGTTTTGTAGAAAATATAGATGAACTGATGGAACTTTGCGATATAATTATTACCAAACCTGGAGGTTTAACTATCTCTGAAGCATTAATAAAGGAATTGCCGATGATTTTTATTTCACCTATCTTTGGACAGGAAACCGAAAATATTAAGATTATGGAGAAGTACGGTGTAGGCAAAGGATTTAGAGATATATACAGTATAAAAGAATTTATTTTAAGATGTAAGGATAACCGAGAAATTCTTTTATCTATGAAAGAAAGGATATCTTTTTTAAGAAAACCTTATGCGACAGGAGAGATTATCGATGCTTTATGTTGAGGTAGTAGTGGGATTACCTATAGATGGGGTTTTTGATTATTCCGTTAAGGATAGATGGGAAGGAAAATTAGCCATCGGTAAAAGGGTTTTAGTTCCTTTTAGGAATCAGAGAAAGGTTGGTTATATTGTAAATATTAAAAATTATTCACCCATAAAAAATATAAAACCTATATATGAGGTTATTGATGAGGTGCCAATTTTAGATAATGAACTTTTAAAGCTCAGCAAAAGGATTTCTGAATATTACTATTGTTTCTGGGGTGAGGCGATTGAATTAATTTTACCGAATGCTTTAAGGAAGGCAAAGAGGATAGAGATTAAACCGATTGATTTGCAAAAACCGACTTCTAAAAAGAATAAGATTTTACTTATCCAGAATTTAGAAGGAGATAAAATTTGGGAGATTTATAGAGAAAGGATAGAGGAGAAATTAAAAAACAGCCAAGATATTATATTTTTAGTTCCTCAAATTGAGAAGATCGATGAGGTAGTCAAAAAGATAAAGGAAAATTTTAATATCGAACCGGTTGTATTCCATAGCGGACAGAAAGAAAAGATCAATCTTTTAAGTTGGCAGAGAGTTAAAAATGGGGAAACTAAGATTGCGGTGGGAACACGGATGGCGGTATTTTTGCCTTTTAGGAATTTGGGTTTAATCATTATAGATGAAGAAAATAACCCTTCCTATAAAGAAGAGAGGTCTCCGTATTATCATACACGGGTGGTGGCGATGATGCGCAGGGATTTAGAAAACACCGATATCGTTATGGCGGATATAAGTCCATCATTGGAGATGCTTTATCTAGCGAAGAAGAAAAAGGTTGATTATTTATTATTGGAGAAAAAGGATAATATCTCCATAACAGTTATAGATACGAAAAGGGAATTTTATTTTAGGAAGAAAAGGACGGGTTTTTTACTTTCTTATCCTTTAAGTGAACTGTTAAATCAGGCATTGATGAATAAAGAGAAGGTGCTTATATTTTTAAATAGGAGGGGTTTTTCTACTTATATATATTGTCCTCATTGTAAAAAGATCCTTAAATGCCCACGCTGTGATATAAATCTTACCTATCATTTTAAAGAGAAGATTTTACTCTGCCATTTATGTAACTACAAAGTTAAACCAACTAAATTTTGTCCTGAGTGTAATTCCAGTTACATCCGCTATAGCGGTTTGGGGGTAGAGAAGTTAGAAAGCAAACTCTCTTTATTTTACCCACAGGCAAAAATTTTAAGATACGATAAAGAAAAAACTTTAACTGGAGATGATTTTGATTTTATCATTGCTACCGAGGCGATCTTTAAAGAAAAAATTAATGTAGATTTAATAGCGGTAGTATCTTTAGATAATGTATTAAATAGGGTTGATTTTCGGGCGGGTGAATCTGCGTTTTATATTTTGTTAAAATTATTGAGTTTTAATCCTAAGAGGATGCTTATTCAGACAAATATCGCTGGGCATTATTGCTTTGAGGCTTTAAAGAAAAGGGATTTAAGATTTTTTTATGAAAGGGAGTTGGATTTAAGAAAGGAACTGAGACTTCCTCCGATAAGGCATCTGGGTTTGATAGAGTTAAGAGGGAAAAACCAAACGAAGGTAAAAAATAAAACAGAATCGCTTTTTAAAAAATTAAAAAAAATAAATGATAAAGATGTAGAGGTAGTTTCTTACTTTGCGCATAGCCCTTTAAAATTGAGAGATAATTACATCTGGCAGGTAATGTTAAAAACAAAATCCTTACAGAAATTGATTCCATTTTTAAAGAGGGTATTAAAAAAATTTAGTGCTTCAAATATAAAGATAAGCGTAGATATTGACTGATGAATATCTTATTTTTTGGTTCCTCTAAATTTAGTTTATATTTTTTGGAATACCTTTTTTTAAAAAGAAAAGATAATCTGATAGTAATTACCAGTTTAGATAAACCTAAAGGAAGGGGGCTTAAAATTAGTTTTAATCCGGTTAAGGAATTCTGCTTAAAGCATAGTCTTAAAGTATATCAGTTTGAAAATATAAATGATTTAGTGGTAAGAGAATTTTTGAAGAATTTAAATCCGGATATATTTGTTGTTGTTTCTTTTGGTCAGATATTTTCTAAAGAGTTATTGGAGATACCCAAGATTTTTCCTATAAATGTACACGCTTCAATTCTACCTAAATATAGAGGTGCCGCACCGATAAATTGGGCGATTATAAATGGAGAAAAAAAGACCGGTATTTCTATTATTAAGATGGAAGAAAAGATGGATGCGGGTGCGATAATTTTACAGAAAGAGATAGAGATTAGTATTGATGATAATGTTTTAACTTTGGAAAAGAAACTGGCGGATTTAGGATGCCCTTTGCTCGTTGAGGCGATAGAAAGGATAGAGAAGAATAATTTTTCTCTTATCCCGCAAAGTCAAAAAGATGTAAGTTTTGCCCCTAAATTAAAAAAGAAAGATGGGTTAATTGACTGGAATAAAGACGCCTTCTCTATCTATAATCTCATTCGGGGTTGTTTCGGCTGGCCATCCGCTTTTACTTATTATAAAGGTAAGTTATTAAAGATACACAGGGCAGAATATTCAATGGATAGAGAAATAAAAAGTATTAATCCCGGAGAAATATTGGAGGTTTCCAAAAAAGGGATTTTAGTTTCTTGTGCTAAAGGTTTTATTTTAATAAAAGAGTTACAGATAGAGTCAAAGAGAAAAATGAGTGTTGAGGAATTTATCCGAGGACATAAGATTGAGACAGGAGAAAGATTGGGTTGAATTTAGTATGTAGGAGTTAGAAGTTAGGTGAGTTAGGGAGTTAGGTGAGTTAAGTGTTTAGGTATTTAGGTGTTAAGGTATTAAGGTGTTAAGGTTTTTAGGTATTTAGGTATTAAGGGATAAGAGAAGAAATTTTAATAAAAACTATACGCTATTAAAAAGTATAGAGTATAGAGTAGTAAGTATTGAGGGTTATTAAAAAATAAATTAACGGACTAAACGATATTAACGAAAATAACGAAATAACGTAATTACCGATTAGTGATTACCAATTACTAATTACTGATTTATTGATTAAAAAATATTGCATATAAAATTTAATATGTTATAATTGAACAATTAATTTAAGGGGATATGCCACAGTTAAGAAAAGATCCAATTATTGGTAGATGGGTAATTATCTCCACTGAGCGGGCAAAAAGACCGGATCAGTTTGCCTCTTCTTTACAGGAACCACCGGAGAAATTTTGCCCTTTCTGTGAAGGTCAGGAATCGCATACACCCCCGGAAATCTATGCGGTAAGAAGACCAGGAACTCTTCCTAATAAAGAAGGATGGCAAGTAAGGGTAGTTCCCAGCATTTCACCATTTTTAAGGATAGAAGGAGAACTGGAGCGTCAAGGAAAAGGGGTTTATGATTTGATGAATGGGATTGGCGCTCATGAGATAATTGTAGAGACTAACAAACATATTGCTAATATGGCGGATTTATCTGAAGAAGAGATCTCTTTAGTGCTCGGTGCATATATAAATCGGATTTCTGATTTAGAAAGGGATATCCGTTTTAAATATGTATTGATCTTTAAAAATTATGGTTGGTCTGCAGGTGGAGGCAGGATCAGGCATAGTCGTTCCCAATTGATCGCTACACCAGTTAATCCAAAAAGGGTAAAGGAAGAACTGGCAGGCTCTCAGCATTATTATGAACACCATGAGCGTTGCATATTTTGTGATTTGATAAAGCAAGAATTAAGAGATAAGGAAAGATTAGTTTTAGATGTGGATGGATTTATTGCCATTGTGCCTTTTGCCTCTCGGTTTCCTTTTGAGGTCTGGATCCTTCCTAAAAGGCATTCCTGTGATTTTGTGAATTTAGGAGAAAAAGAAAAAAGAGATTTAGCCCGCATTTTAAAACTCGTCCTTTTAAAGATAAAAGTAGGATTAAATGATCCGCCTTACAATTATATCTTGCATAATGCACCTTTTAGAAGAGCAAAAGCTGGTTATTGGAAAACTATAGAGTATGATTACCATTGGCATATTGAGATTATGCCGCGTCTGACACGGGTTGCGGGTTTTGAATGGGGAACCGGTTTTTATATCTGTCCGATACTGCCGGAAGATTGCGCAAAATTTTTAAGGGAGGTTAATGTTTAGATGTCGCAGTTAAGAAGAGATCCCATTGTAGGAAGATGGGTAATTGTAAATGTTGAGGATCCCACTTTACCCGATGAATTTGAAAAAGAAGAACATCATTGGCGGGCTGGAGAATGTCCTTTCTGTTACGGAAATGAAGGATTAACTCCGCCAGAGATAGATGCGATTAGAGCTCCTAATACCGCAGTAAACACTCCCGGCTGGCAGGTAAGGGTGGTGCCGAATAAATTTCCTGCTTTGCAGATTGAAGGAGAGCTTAATCGAGAGGGTATAGGTATTTATGATATGTCTAATGGTATAGGTGCGCATGAGGTAGTAATTGAAACTCCCTATCACCATAAAGACTTAGATGAGTTGCTTAATCAAGAGGTAGAAAATATTATTAATATCTGGTGCAGAAGAGCATTGGATTTAATGAAGGATAAGCGCTTTCGTTATATTATGATTTTTAAAAATTACGGACCTTCTGCAGGAGCATCTTTGGAGCATACCCATTCTCAGATTATCGCTTTACCGATGGTGCCAAAGAATGTTTTGGAGGAACTAAAAGGAGCCCAGAGGTATTTTGAATATAGAGAAAGATGTATCTTTTGTGATATATTAAGACAGGAATTATCAGAAAAAGAAAGGATAGTTTTAGAGAATAAATACTTTTTGGCATTCTGTCCTTATGTTTCGCGTTTTCCTTTTGAGGTTTGGATTTTACCTAAAAAACATAACCCTTATTTTTGCCATATGCCCAAAGAAGAGATCCCTTTTTTGGCTTCTATTTTGAAAGAACTTTTAACTAAATTTAGGAATTTGTTTGGAAAACCAGCTTACAATTTTATCATTCATACCGCACCTTTAGATGGTGAAGAAAAAGAGGGTTATCATTGGCATATTGAATTTATGCCTAAATTGACAAGGGTGGCGGGTTTTGAGTGGGGGACAGGTTTTTATATCGTACCTACTCCGCCAGAGGTAGCCAGTCAATATTTAAAAAAAGTTTAATAAGGAGGAGGTGGATTTATGGCAGTCAAAGTTGGGATTAACGGATTTGGCAGGATTGGCAGGCTTGTTTTTCGAGCAGGTTTTAACCGTAAGGATATAGAGTTTGTAGCGGTAAATGACCTACCTACGGATCCAGCGATTTTAGGGCATCTTTTAAAATACGACTCCAATTTTGGAGAATTTCCTTTCAAAGTAGAGGCAAAACAGGATGCTTTAGTCGTTGACGGAAAAGAAATTAAAGTATTAAGTTATAAATCTCCGGATTTAATCCCTTGGAAAGATTTGGGAGTAGAGATTGTGGTGGAGTCAAGTGGTGTATTTACGGATAGAGAAAAAGCGATTTTACATATCCAAGCAGGTAAAGCCAAAAAAGTAATTATTACCGCACCTGCCAAAGGAGAGGATATTACGGTTGTAATGGGAGTAAATGAGAAATTATATGATCCTGAAAAACACAATGTCATTTCCAATGCTTCCTGTACTACTAACTGTCTTGCTCCTATGGCAAAAGTACTATTAGATAATTTTGGAATAAAATACGGTTTAATGACGACCATCCATGCTTATACTAATGACCAGAGGATTTTAGATTTAGCCCATAAAGATTTAAGAAGAGCCCGCGCAGCAGCGTTATCAATGATTCCTACCACAACCGGTGCTGCCAAGGCTATAGGAAGTGTTATTCCGGAGTTAAAAGGTAAGATGGATGGTTTGGCGATTCGTGTTCCTACGCCCACTGTCTCCTTAACGGATTTGACCTGTGAAGTAGAGAAGGATACGACAGTTGATGAGGTAAATTTAGCTTTTAAGAAGGCATCTGAGACTAATCTAAAAGGGATCCTTATGTACTGCGATATACCTTTAGTCTCAAGAGATTTTGTAGGCAATAGTTTCTCCTGTATATTTGATGCGCAACTTACGCGTGTAATTGCTCCTCGGTTAGTTAAAGTTTTAGGTTGGTACGATAATGAGTGGGGTTATTCCTGTCGCGTAGTGGATTTGGTAGAGTATATCATCAAAAAAGGTTTATAATTTTTTCTCACCGGTTAAGAATTTCTAAAACTTAAAAAGATAATTTTAAGAAAGAAAGGTTTATTTTCTTTATGAAGAAGAAAATAAGCGGGATAGTTATATCTTTAATATTTTTAACTTTAGCAGGTTTTGGGATAAAGAAATTTTTAGATAAACAGAGATTTGTATTGGAATTGGAGAAAAGAAGAAAAATTTTGTTAAATTTTAAAGATAATTTAAATAACGAAATAGCCAAATTTGGCCAAAGAGTGGGAATTTTAATTAAAGATTTAAAAAGTGATTATAAAATTGGTTTAAATGAAAATATGGCTTTTGGTGCAGCGAGTTTAATAAAGATTCCCATAATGGCTTGTGTTTATTGTGCAGAACAGGCAAATAGAATAGATATGCAACAGAAAATAACGATTAAAAATCAAGACAAGACCGCTGGCTCAGGGATATTGAAGAATATAGCAGAAGGAGTTAGTTTTGAGGTTGAAGAATTGCTACATCTGATGATCGCTTACAGTGATAATACCGCCTCCAACCTCCTAATAGACCAACTGGGCTTTGATTACTTAAACAATTGTTTTAAAAACTTAGGGCTGAAAAATACCAGTATTTCTCGAAAAATCTTAGATATTCAGGCAAGAAATCAGGGTAAGGAAAACTATACTACTGCTCAAGATATAGGTCATATTTTAGAGATGCTCTATAAAGGTCAACTTATAAATAAGGATATTTCAGAAAAAGCTCTTAAGTATTTAAAACAGCAAAAAATTCGTGATCGGATTCCTGCGCTTTTGCCTTCCTATATACCGGTAGCCCATAAAACCGGGTTAGAAAATGGTCTCTGTCATGATGCGGGGATTATGTTTACTAAGGAGGGAGATTTTTTAATTTGCGTATTAATCCAACATAAATTTAAAACCGCCAAACCCGCTAAACAATTTATTGCAGAAATTTCCAAAGAACTATTTTACGCATTTAATAAAGATGAATAGGTTATTAAAAATCGGGATAATTCTTATTTTACTTTTAAGTTTAAAAGAGATGACCTATCCTCAAGATATCGATTTTAATTTTTTAAGAGAAAGGATGGTTGAGACTCAGATTAAAAAGAGGGGGATAAAAGATAAGCGGGTTTTAGAAGCGATGTTAAAAGTAGAAAGGCATAAGTTTGTTGGAGAAAGTCAAAAACCTTTGCCTATGAAGATAGACCTTTACCTATCGGATATGGTCAGACTATCTCTCAGCCTTATATCGTGGCTTTGATGACTGAACTTTTAGAATTAAAAGGGAAAGAAAAAGTTTTAGAAATCGGTACCGGTTCCGGTTATCAGGCAGCGATTTTAGCAGAATTGGCTAAAGAGGTTTATACGATAGAGATTATTGAAGAACTTGCCAGGCAAGCAGAGAAAAGGCTTTCTGATTTAGGTTATAAAAATATCAAGGTAAAAGTAGGGGATGGTTATTTAGGTTGGCCGGAATTTTCTCCTTTTGATGCAATAGTAGTTACCTGTGCACCTGAAGAGATACCACCTGCTTTAATTGAACAACTTAAAGAAGGTGGTAGAATGGTTATTCCGGTAGGTGATTTTTTTCAGGAGTTGAAGTTGGTGACTAAAAAAGAAGGGAAAGTTTTGGTAAAAAGTATTACTCCGGTAAGTTTTGTGCCAATGATAAGAAAAAAATAAATTCCTTGTAAAATAAAAATTATAGATTATAATAAAGAAAAATTAAGGAGGTAGGACTATGGAGAAATTAACAGTAAAGGATGTATCTCTGAAAGATAAGAATGTTTTAATGCGGGTAGATTTTAATGTTCCTTTAGATGATGACCTTAATATTACTGATGATACAAGGATAAGAGCGACATTACCTACGATAAAATATATATTAGAAAAGGAACCCAAAAGGTTAATTCTTATGAGTCATTTAGGAAGACCTGAAGGGAAAAGAGACCCTAAGTACAGTTTAAGACCGGTAAAAGAAAGGTTAGAAGAACTTTTAGGAGAGAAAGTTAAATTTTTAGATGATTGCGTAGGTGAGAAGATAAAAAAAGAAATAGAGAATGCCAAAGAAAAAGTTATACTTTTGGAGAATTTGAGGTTTCATCCAGAAGAAGAGAAAAACGAGCCCAATTTTGCCAAGGAACTGGCTTCTTTGGCGGATATATTTGTTAACGATGCTTTTGGAACCGCTCACCGTGCGCATGCTTCTACAGAAGGAGTAACCCATTATTTGACTTCCGTAGCGGGGTTTTTATTAGAAAAGGAGATTCAATATTTAGGAAAAGCCTTAGAAAACCCTTTAAGACCATTTGTAGTTATATTAGGAGGAGCAAAGGTTTCGGATAAAATTGGAGTGATTAATAATCTTTTGCCCAAATGCGATTGTTTACTTATTGGCGGTGGAATGGCTTATACATTTCTCTATGCTCAAGGCAAAAATATAGGAAACTCTAAGTTAGAGAAGGATAAAGTAGATTTAGCGAAAGAGATATTAGAGAAAGCAAAAAAGTTAAATAAAGAATTGGTCTTACCAATCGACCATCTAGTGGTAGATAAGATAGAAACGGGTCAAAAAAGTAAAATCGTAGAGGATATCCCAGAAGGAAAAATTGCGGTAGATATCGGTCCAAAAACAATTGAGGAATTTAAAAAAAGACTAAAAACCGCCAAAACTATTGTTTGGAATGGTCCTTTAGGAGTATTTGAGATCGATGATTTTAGTAAAGGTACCTATGAGATTGCTTCTTTTATCGCTGGTCTTTTGGCTACGACAATTATTGGTGGAGGAGATACTGCTTCCGCAATAGCAAAGTTTAAATTGGAAGATAAAATGACCCATATCTCAACTGGTGGTGGAGCATCTTTAGAATTTATGGAGGGGAAAGTTTTACCCGGAATAGAAGCACTTACGGATAAATGAAAAGAGTTCCCCTTGTTGCCGGTAATTGGAAGATGTATAAGAATATTCGGGAGGCAATTGAACTTGCTTGGGGTCTTAGACGCCAGCTTTATCTAATAGAACCAGAGATTTTAGAGATAGTTATTTGTCCTTCCTTTGTGTGTCTTTCTGAAGTTTTAGATGTAATTTATGATTCCAATATAAAATTAGGCGCACAGAATGTGCATTGGGAAAAAGAAGGTACTTTTACCGGAGAGGTATCTATTTTAATGTTAAAGGATGTGGGTTGTAGATATGTGATTGTAGGCCATTCCGAAAGAAGGATTTATTTTAAGGAGACCAATGAGATTATTAACAAAAAATTAAAAGTAGTTTTAAAGGAGTCATTGATACCGATATTATGCGTGGGAGAGACATTAGAGGAGAGAGAAAAAAAGCTTACCTTTAAGGTATTAGATGAGCAGATATATAACGGTTTAAAGGATATTGAAGATTCTTCTATTCAAAATATCGTAATTGCTTATGAGCCGGTTTGGGCAATTGGAACGGGAAGAACCGCAACTCCGGAAATTGCTCAAGAGGCTCAAAGTTATATTAGAAAATTATTATCTAAAATTTACGGTGAAGATATCTCTTCAAAGATCCGTATCCTTTACGGAGGTAGTGTAAAACCCGATAATATCCAAGATTTAATAAAACAGCCGGATATAGATGGTGCTTTGGTAGGAGGAGCAAGTTTAAATTTGGATTCCTTTGTAAATATAGTGAAGTTAAGTTATGATGAGGTAAAGAAAAAATGTACGGATTAGTAATTTTTATTCATATAATTACCTGCATCTTACTTATTACCATCATCCTTATTCAGCGGGGAAGAGGAGGGGGGTTGGTAGAAAGTTTCTCCGGTGTAGAGTCAATCTTTGGTCCAAAAACAAATGTATTCTTAGTGCGCGCTACTACTATTTTAGCAGTTATCTTTATGTGCACTTGTCTAATTTTAACCTTCTTTTCAATTAGAGAAAGTAAATCGTTGTTGGAGAGAACTGAATTTAAGAAGGAAATTCAATCTAATCAAACCACCCCAACTTCAGATAATAAGATCAGCAATTCATCTCAAAGCCAATAATAAATTTTTTGATGCAAGATATATCCTAAAGATAAACAATAAAGGGATTTTTTTGTTTTTATGGAAGATAAAAAGAGATTATTTTGGGTTTATGCTTTAAGTAGTAGTATCTATTTTATTCAGGGTATAGAAGGCTTGCCTTCGCAGGCTTTATTTTACTATTTAAAGGAGATTTTAAATTACTCTGCATCTCGGATAATGGTATTAGGAAGTATTACTACTTTAACCTGGTTAGTTAAACCACCTATAGGTTATATCATTGATAGATTTTTTACCAAAAGAACCTGGATCTATTTAGCGCTCTTACTTGATATTTTTTCTGTTTTGGTATTAGGGATATGGAGCCTGCCGGTTTGGAGCATAATCTTACTTTTATTAATAAATTCTTCAAACTCCGCTTTTCGGGATGTAAGTGTTGATGGGATTATGTGTGTGGAGGGTAAAAAGTATAATCTTACGGGAAGGATTCAAAGCGTGCAGTGGATCTCTATATCGATTGCCAGTATAATTGTTGGAATTGCGGGAGGCTATATCGCCAAAAAATGGGATTATAAATTTGCCTTTTTATGTTTAATCCCCTTTTATGTCCTCTGTGGGTTAACTACCTTTTTTTATAAAGAAGAAAAAACTGAGCCTGAAGAGAAAAGATACTTTATCTCTGATTTAAAAAAGTTATTTTCTCATAAGGAATTGATGATCGTAGCGCTTTTTATTTTTCTCTATAAGTATTCTCCTTCCTTTGGAACACCGCTTTTTTTTATTCAGAGGGATGTATTTAAATGGGATAAGGTTTGGATTGGTTTTTTAGGTACTTTAGGTTCTATTTTTGAAATTATGGGTGCATTATTTTATTATAAGGTAAGTCAAAAAATAAAGATAAAGAAATGGCTCTTTATTTCTGTTTTTTTGGGAGCAATAACTACTTTAAGTTACCTTTATTATACGCCTATAACCGCAGTGATTTATAATATCCTCTATAGTTTTATTGGAATGTTTATTTTTATAATGGTTTTAGATTTTATGGCAAAAAGTACCATTAAAGGATTAGAGGCAACTTCATTTGCTTTTTTATGTAGCGTAAGCAACTTAGCTCTTACTGCCAGTCAACTTTCCGGTGCATTTTTATATCCATATGTAGGTTTAAAATGGTTGATTGTGATTTCTAGTTTTACCAGTTTTTTGTGTTTACCGCTCATCAGTAAGATAAAAGAGATTTGACTTGTATAATTTTAATAAAAATAGTATAATTTATTTCTATGTTAACATTCATACAATCTTTTATTTTAACTTTTATTCCCATATTTGTGGCGGTAGATAGTTTGGGCAATATCCCTATTTTTATTTCTTTAGTAGAGGGATTGGATAAGAAAAAGAAAGATAAAATAATTTTGGAATCGGTAACTACCGCAACCCTTATTGCCATCCTATTTGTTTTTATAGGAAAATGGATTTTAAGATATATTGGGATTACGGTAGAGGATTTTCAGATTGCGGGTGGTTTGCTTATTCTTGTGCTTTCCGTGAATCTTTTGCTTCCCGGAAAAACAAAATTTTTGGATTTAAAAGAGAAGTACGATGTAGGTGTCTTTCCTTTAGGAACCCCACTTATTACCGGACCCGCAGTTTTAACTACCACTTTAATGATGGTGGATAGTTTTGGGATTGTTCCTACATTTTTTTCTTTAATCCTGAATATGTTTATTGCTTGGATTACGATGAAGAAATCCGATTTGATAATTAGGTTTTTAGGGGTGGCGGGAGCAAGGGCATTTTCAAAGATTACCTATATACTTTTGGCTTCTATCGGTATAATGATGATAAGGCAAGGTATTACCAAGGGGTTTTTAAGATGATGCGCAAGGTTTTGACTTTTATTATGGCAGGTGGAAAAGGAGAAAGGCTTTGGCCTTTAACGCGGGATCGGGTAAAACCTGCGGTTCCTTTTGGAGGGATATATAGGATTATTGATTTTACTTTAAGTAACTGTATAAATTCAGGTCTGCGCAGGATATTTATCCTTACCCAATATAAATCCGCATCCTTACAGAGGCATATCCGTTTAGGTTGGAATATCCTTCCTTCAGAGTTAGGGCAATTTATAGAACTACTTCCTGCGCAACAGAGGGTAGGCGAGAGTTGGTATTTAGGGACCGCAGATGCTATCTATCAGAACCTCTACACTATTGAAGAGGAAAGGCCTGATGAGGTTTTGATTTTATCCGGAGACCATGTCTATAAGATGAACTATTACCAGATGATTGAATACCATCGTCGGCTACACGCAGATGTGACGATAGGAATAGTAGAGGTGGAGAAAGAAAGAGCGGTTTCTTTAGGGATGGTAGAGATAGATGATACATTTAGAATAATAAATTTTAAAGAGAAACCTTCGCTCCAAGAGTTGGTTTCTTTAAATAAAGAAAAGGTATATGTTTCTATGGGGATTTATGTATTTAATACTGAAGTATTAAAAAATCAGCTTATAAAAGATAGTCAAGACAAAAATTCCACCCATGATTTTGGAAGGGATATTTTACCAAGAATGCTTAAAGAGAATTTTAAAATCTACGGGTATAATTTTATTGATGAGAACAGAAAGAAAGCGCAGTACTGGCGGGATATTGGTACGATCGATGCCTACTATGAGGCGAATATGGATTTAGTAGAGGTTGATCCTTTATTTAACCTTTACGATAGTGAATGGCCAGTAAGGACATACCAAGAGCAGTTTCCTCCTGCCAAAACTGTCTTTTCTGGAGAAGAGATTACGGGAAGGATTGGTTTGGTTTTAGATTCCTTGATCGCTAATGGTTGTATTGTAAGTGGAGGAAAAGTATATAAATCTATCCTTTCCTACAATGTGCGGATAAACAGTTTTGCGGAGGTTTATAATTCTATTTTAATGGAAGGAGTGAATGTAGGCAGGTACGCCAAGATAAAGCGCGCTATTATTGATAAGGATGTAGATATACCAGAAGGGGAAGTTATCGGTTATGATTTAAATTTAGATAGAAAAAGATTTTTTGTTACTGAATCCGGAATCGTAGTCGTAGCAAAAAGAACCCATATAAAAGATGATTAGGAAGGCAAAAATTTCGGATATCTTTACAATTCATAGTTTAATTAATAAATTTGCCAAAAAAGATTTAATGTTGGCGCGTTCCTTAAACGAACTTTATGAGAATATAAGGGATTTTTGGGTCTATGAAGAAAAAGGGAAAGTTTTAGGTTGTTGTGCTCTGCATATCAGTTGGGAAGATCTTGCGGAAATAAGATCATTAGCAGTGGATGAGAGATTTCAAAAAAGAGGCATTGGCAGTCTTTTAGTTAAATCCTGTATTGAGGAGGCAAAATCATTGGGATGCAAAAAAATTTTTGTTTTGACTTATATCCCTGAATATTTTATGCGGTTTGGATTTAAAAAAATACCTCATAAGAGTTTACCACATAAGGTATGGGCAGAATGTATCAATTGTCCAAAGTTTCCCAATTGTAAAGAAACTGCTTTAATAAAAAGTAGTGAGTAGTTAGGAAGTTAGGTGAGTAAAATAACGAAAATAACGAACTAAACGAAAATAACGAAATATCAATTTAACAATTTAAACGAGGAGGATTTATGGATTACTTGTTGACTGAAGAGCAGGTGATGATAAGGGATTTGGCAAGAAAGATCGCGCAAGAGAAGATAAGTAAGGTGGCAAAAGATTATGACCAGAAAGAAGAATTCCCCTATGAAATTATAAAGGTATTGTCAGATTCTGATCTTTTTAGATTATTTATTCCTCAACAGTACGGTGGATTAGTAGAACTTAAAGAAGGAAAAAGTATAGGCGGAGTTTTGGAACTCTGTATTGTAACAGAAGAACTTTCCTGTGCCTGTGGTGGGATTGCGGTCTGTTACGCTGCTTCTGCTTTAGGGACTTTTCCTATAATTCTTTACGGAAATCAAAGACAGAAAGAAAAATACCTTCCGGATTTAGCCAGCGGAAAGAAATTGGCAGCTTTTGCTTTAACTGAACCAGAAGCGGGTTCAGATGCCTCTGCAATTAAAACTACCGCTAAAAAAGAAGGAGAGCATTATATTTTAAATGGAACAAAACATTTTATCACCAATGGAGGAGAAGCGGATGTTTATGTAGTAATTGCGATGACTGATAAAACTAAAGGACCCAGGGGAGCATCCGCTTTTATTGTGGAAAAAGGAACCCCTGGTTTTATTTTTGGAAAAAAAGAGGAGAAAATGGGTATCCGTGCCTCAGTTACCCGAGAACTTATCTTTGATAACTGTAAGGTGCCTTCGGAAAGTCTCTTAGGGAAAGAAGGTTTAGGTTTTATTATTACGATGAAGACATTTGATGTATCTCGACCTGGAGTAGCAGCGCAGGCATTGGGGATTGCTCAGGGAGCCTTAAATCTGGCTTTAAAATACGCTAAAGAAAGACAGCAATTTGGAAAGTCAATTTTGAGTTTTCAGGGTATTCAGTGGATGCTGGCGGATATGGCAACCCAGATCGAGGCAGCCAGAAGTTTAATATATTCTGTAGCCAGGATGATCGATAGTGGGAATTTAGATGTTTCTAAAGAATCTGCGATGGCAAAACTTTTTGCCTCTGATGTGGCAATGAGAGTAACCACAGATGCGGTACAGATTTTTGGAGGTTATGGTTATATGCGGGATTATCCGATTGAGAAATATATGCGCGATGCTAAGATTACTCAGATCTATGAAGGTACAAATCAAATCCAAAGAAATATCATTGCCTTGCAGTTAATTAAAGAAATGGCAAGATGAGTTCATAGTTAATAGTTCATAGTTGAGAGTTTAAAAATTAAAATAAAAGATGAATATAATAGTTTGTATAAAGCAGGTTCCGGAGACAACGCAAGTTAAAATCAATCCCGAAACTAATACTTTAATCAGAGAGGGAGTAAAATCGATAATTAACCCTTTTGATATGTATGCGATTGAGGAGGCAATTAGACTAAAAGAAAAATATACAGGAAAAACTACGGTAATTACTATGGGACCTCCACAGGCAGAGGAAGCTTTAAGAGAAGCATTGGCAATGGGGATAGATGAAGCAATCCTTATTAGTGATAGGAGTTTTGCAGGGAGTGATACCTGGGCAACGAGTTTTACTTTAGCCAAAGCGATTTCAAAAATAGGCAGTTTCGATTTAATTATTTGCGGTAAACAAGCCTCAGATGGAGATACCGCGCAGGTAGGCCCAGGGATTTCTACGCATTTAGATATTCCTCAGATAACCTATGTAAAAAAGATAAGAGAGATTGCTCAAGATTATCTTATTGCCGAAAGGATGACGGAAGAAGGTTATGAAGTAATAAGAAGTAAAGTTCCCTGTTTAATTACAGTAGTAAAGGAGATAAATGAACCGCGTATTCCTTCTTTAAGAGGGCTCCTGCGTGCCAAACAGGTTAATATTTTAAGATGGACAGCAAAGGATTTAGAGGTTGAAGAAGATAAAATTGGGCTTAAAGGTTCACCTACTCAGGTAGTAAAGATATTTACTCCACCTTTACGTACAGGCGGAGAGATTTTTAGAGGCCAGCCTCAAGAAGTAGTGGAAAAGTTAATTTCGGTTTTAAGAAAGGATCTGGTCTAAAAATGTCGATAAAGATAATTTTAGAAAAATGTACGGGTTGCTCTCTTTGCGTAAAGAGTTGTCCTTTTTCCGCTATAAAAATTTTAGAAAAAAAGGCGGTAATTGATTTAAGCAAATGTAATCTCTGTGGTGCTTGCGTTTCTTCCTGTAAATTTAAAGCCATCATTTTAGAAAAACCCGTTACCGATTACCGATTACCAATTACCGATTACCATGGAGTTTGGGTTTTTGCAGAGCAGAAAAAATCGGTAATACAACCGGTAGTATGGGAACTTCTTTCTAAGGCAAAAGAATTGGCAGAAAAATTAAATACTGAGGTAAGCGCGGTCCTTTTAGGTTATAAAATAAAAGAAAAAGCAAAAGATTTAATTGCTTACGGTGCAGATAAGGTCTATTTAGTGGAGGATGAAAAATTAGCTAATTTTTTAGATGAACCTTATACCGAAGTTTTAGTACATTTAATTCATAAGTATAAACCGGAAATTTTCTTATGTCCGGCAACTTCTATTGGAAGGGCTTTGGCTTCCAGAGTAGCAGTAAAATTATATACTGGTCTGACTGCGGATTGTACGGGTTTGGAGATCGATTTAGAGAGAAGGCTTTTACTTCAGATCCGGCCTGCTTTTGGAGGAAATATTATGGCAACGATAATTACCCCTGCACATCGACCGCAGATGGCGACAGTAAGGCATAAGGTTTTTTCTCCTTTAGCTATGGATAGAGAAAGGAAAGGAAAAATTATTGAAGAAAAAATCGAAGATAAATTATTAGCCAGTCGCACGCAGATTTTAGAGATAGTAGAAGAACTTACTTCTACTGTAAATCTTTCCGAAGCGGATATTATTGTTTCGGGAGGAAGAGGGGTAGGTTCAAAAGAGAATTTTAAGATTTTGGAAGATTTGGCTAAAGTATTAAATGCAGCAGTAGGAGCTTCCCGTGCTGCGGTAGATAGCGGATGGATCCCTTATTCCCATCAGGTAGGTCAGACCGGAAGAACAGTTGCTCCTAAAATTTATATTGCCTGCGGAATCTCTGGACAAATTCAACATTTAGTAGGGATGCAGTCCTCAAAGATTATTGTCGCGATAAATAAGGACCCCGAGGCTCCTATTTTTAAAATCGCCACTTATGGGATAGTGGGTGATCTGTTTGAGATTGTTCCTTTGCTTACCAAAAGATTAAAAGAAATCCTTCAGAAGTAAAAATCCTCCTGTAAAAATTTTCATAATTTAGCAAAATTTAACATATAAATTATTTTTTTTACTAAATTATGTTAAAAAATGTAAAAATTTTCCTTGACAGATTTTTATTTTTTCTTTAAAATATAGTTGTTTTTATGAGGAGAAAAAATGAATCAGGAATCTTTATTAACCATAGATGAATTAGCCAGTTATTTAAAAGTAACCAAGCGCACTATTTATGAATGGCTTAAGAAGAAAAAAATTCCTGCAGTAAAACTCGTAGGACAATGGCGATTTAGAAAAGAAAAAATTGATAAGTGGTTAGAGTCGCATACCTTATCTTAGAAAGGAGGATAAATCTATGCGTTTAGAAAAACTGGAGATTTTTGGTTTTAAGTCGTTTCCGGAAAGAACAGTCTTAAAGTTCGAACCGGGAATCACTGCTATTGTTGGTCCTAATGGTAGTGGCAAAAGCAATATCTTTGATGCGATAAAATGGGTTTTAGGGGAACAGTCAGTAAAAGAATTACGCGGTTCTAAAATGCAGGACGTTATTTTTAGCGGTACGGAAACAAGGCCTCCTTTAGGGATGGCAGAGGTATCTCTGACTTTATCCAATACAGATGGAAAACTTTCTTTTCCGGAGAAAGAAATAGTAATCACCCGACGCATCTTTTCCTCTGGAGAAAATGAGTATTTTATCAATCATAATCCGGTAAGGCTGAAGGATATTACAGATTTACTTTTAGGAAGTGGTGTAGGGGTTGATTTTTATTCTATCGTTGGACAAGGAAAGATCGACCTTATCTTAAGTAGCAAACCTGAAGAGCGTCGGATTATCTTTGATGAGGCAAGCGGTATTTTAAAGTATAAACTTCAGAAGAAAGAAACCTTACGTAAATTAGAGGAGACGGAAAATAATCTTTTAAGGATAAAGGATATTATTTCAGAGGTTAAGCGTCAGATAAATTCTTTAGAAAGGCAGGCAAATAAGGCAAAAAGGTATAAAGAATTGTTAGAGGAATTGAAAAATAAAGAGATAGTTCTGGCCAATTTTAACGTGAAAAAATATGAGGATGAAAAACAGGCTCTTCTTAAAAAACTTGATGCGGAAATAAGTATGGAGTCATCACTTAAAGAGGAATACCAGAAGGTTTTATCCCAACTTGAAGATTACGAGAATGAACTTAAAAAAGAGGAAGAAGCGATCTTTAAGATAAAAGAAAGTATTATCAACATAGAGCATCTTATCCAGGCAAATCAAAAAGAAAAAGAGATCAGCGAAGAAAGGATTGGGGAGTTAAATCAGTTTAAAGAAAGGCTTATCTTCGAGATTCAGATGCTAAATCAAAAGATCGCCCAAACAGAACAGGAGATTAATAATTTTAATGAGGAAAATAAAAGGATAAAGGAAATGTATGCTCAAAAGATAGATTCTATTAAGCAAAAAGAAGCCCAACTCGATGCTTTAGAAAAAGAAAAGATCTCTTCTAAAAATAATATCGAGAAAGCAAAAAATGAGATTTTAGAACTCAATATCTTAAGGACAAAGTTAAAAAATGAAATCATCGATTTAAATACAAACTTTAAAGTTATAGAATCAAGGAAAAGGCGTCTAAATATTGAGGAGGAGAAATCTAAAGAGGAAAGAAATAACATTCAGAATAAATTAGAAGAGATAAAAAAAGAATTAGAGGAGTTAAAATTTAAATTGCAAGATAAAAATAAGATAAAATCCGCGCTTCAATTTTCCATAAAGGAAGATCAAGATAATTTAGAAACTCTAAAGAATGAAATCCTTGCTTTAGATAAAGAGAGGGTATCTTTAATATCACAGAGAGAATTCTTAGAGAAACTTAATTTAAATTATGAAAAACTTTCTGAACCTTTAGATGTGGTTGTTATCCTTAAGGATTTACCTAAAGAAGAATGCGATGGTCTTTTGGTAAAGATAGAAGAAAAACAGACTTTAAATCCCGAATATCAAAATTTATTTAACAATGCAAATTATAAATTTTTAGGTAAAGCCAAAACTCTTAATTTTGATTTAGAAAAAATCGATATGAAATTAAAAGAAATAGAAAGCATGATTTCCCAGAAAAATCAAATTATAGAAGAAAAAAATAGAGATTTAGAGGGATTGAACTTAGAACTTAAAAGTTTAAATGAAGAGATAATTCAGTTAGAAACAGCTTTCTTTCAGAAACAGAACCAATTTAATAATATCCAAGAGGAATTTAAAAAGGCAGAAGAAGAACTGGGGATAATAGTTTTGGAGTTATCGGAGGTTGATTCCCAGATTAAGGATTTAAAAGAGAAAGAAACCCAGCTTTTAAATAAAGATAAAGAAATACAGTTGACTATATCCAATAATGAAGAGTTACTAAAAAGAGAAAATGAGAATATATTATCTTTAGATAAGAAAAGAGAGACGCTCCTTTTAGAAATCACTAAATTAAAAACAGAGAAAGATTCTTTAGAAGAAGCCATTAAAAAGGAAAGTCAAAGATTTGGAGTTTTGGAGAACAATTTAAATGAGTTAAATCAAAAGTTAGTTAGTTATAAAAATCAGATTGAAGAGACAAAAATTAAAATAGAGGATTTAAATAAGAGGATCTCTGATTTGGGCTCTATGAACGAGAGGTTAGATAAAGAGAGGATAGAGAAGATAAAATTAGAAGAGACCCAAACCGCTAAGGTTAAAGAAAAGAAAGAAAAATTAAGTGAATTTAAAAATAAGATAGAAGAGTATAGAAATAAAATTCAAGAATCAGCCAATAGGATTAACGAGTTGAAGATGAATTTACAGGATATAGATTTTAAGATTTTAAACATAAAGGAAAGGATAAAACAGATTTATAAAATAGAGTGGCAGGAGGTTTCTATCCCAGAAGGATTTAATGAGGAAGTTTACAGTTTAGAGATTAATACACTTAAAGAAAGAATAGATTCTTTGGGAACAGTGAATCTGGTAGCGATGGAAGAGTATGAGGAGTTTAAAACCAGATACGATTTCTTAACCCAGCAGGAGACGGATTTAATTAATGCCAAAGAATCTCTGACTAAAACAATCCAAAAGATAAATCAGACCGCCAAAAGCCTCTTTATGGATACCTTTAAACTTATCAGTTCGGAATTCAAAAACTATTTCCGTTTATTATTTGGCGGAGGGGATGCTCAGTTATTTCTTATTGACGAGAATGACCCATTAGAATCAGGGGTAGAGATCATTGCGCGTCCACCGGGCAAAAAGTTACAGAATGTATCTTTACTTTCCGGAGGCGAGAAAGCACTCTGTGCAATTGCCTTACTTTTTGCTATCTTTAAGGTTAAGCCTTCTGCGTTCTGCATACTGGATGAGGTGGATGCTGCTTTGGATGAAGCAAATATATCAAGGTATGCAAATCTTTTAGATGAATTTTCGAAGGTATCTCAGTTTATTGTCATTACCCACAACAAAAAGACCCTACTTAATGCGGGTGTAATGTATGGTATAACGATGCAGGAATCAGGGGTATCTAAAATTGTTTCAGTTAAATTCTCAGATAAGAAGAAAAAAACTGAAGAGGATCAGAAGCTAACCGCGTTAGTTTGATTCTCTATAAATCCAACACAGAGATTTTTGCCTTGCTTTTTTGCTTGATAGAGGTATTTATCTGCAGAGGCAATAAGTTCGGAATTGGTTTTTCCATCTTCGGGAAAAGAGGCTATCCCGCAACTGGCGGTGATCTTTTTTCCTGGCATGACCTCCTCATAGATAAAAGGATACTCTTCGACTTTTTTTCTTAACTGTTCCGCAATCGAGAGCGCTTCTTTTTTTGGGGTTTGGGGTAAAATTATGGCAAACTCCTCTCCGCCGTAGCGACAGACCCAATCTATCTTGCGAGAATAATCTCTAAGAATTTTAGAGATCTCCACAAGAATCTGGTCTCCTGCTTGATGTCCTAAGGTATCGTTGTAGGTTTTAAAGTTATCGATATCTAACATAATTAGACTTAAAGGGAGATTTTTTTCTTGGGCATTCTGAATCTCTTTATTTAAAAGATACTGAAAATAACCATGATTCCATAAGCCGGTTAAAGAATCCATATGGCTTTTGATTAGAGTCTGTTCATAAAGTTGGGAGTTTTCTATGGCTAAACCTGCCTCATTAGAAAGCATCACCAACATCCTTAAGTCATCTTTAGTAATTGGTTTGTGTGTATAGATATTATCCGCAACAATAATTCCATTTACTTTATTTTTTGCTTTAAGGGGAACAATAACTAATTCATTTGTTTTTAATATTTCTACCAATATATCATTTGCATAGTTTTTAATACTTTCTGGAGTCAAATGTAAAAGCATTCCATCACGCGCTGCCAGAGTAAGTAGATTTTCTTTTTTATCTAAGAGGGAAATTCTTATGGATTTTACTTGCTGGTTAAATCTTGATTCTAACATCGTTTTAGATACTTTAAAATTGGCAATCAGGTCATCTAAATCCATCTGCTCCTGTTGTATCTTTGTCCAGATTCTATTTGCCTCTTCTCCGGAATCCGGACCTATCCCCATCTTTCCTTCTATAACTGCTTCTTTCTCATTTACTAAAAATATCATCGCTCTATTAAATCCCAATCCTACATGAGCGGTAACGCCAGTTAAGATTATATAAAGAATCTCGTCTAACTGCAGAGTAGTGCGTAAGGCATTGGATATCTCATAGAGGATAGTAAGCTCTGCACGCGTACGGGAAAGTTCCAGTTTTAATCTTTCTAACTCATCCATATTGATGAAAAATTAACACAATTTATTGAACCTGTCAAGAGAAAGTATTGAAAAGTAGTAAGTAGTAAGTATTGAGTATTGAGGATGAGAGAGTTTAGGAAGTTAGGTAAAGTTAGGAAGTTAGGTAAAGTTAGGAAGTTAGGTGAGTTAGGGCAGTTAGGAAGCAAAAGAAGAAAAAACTTTTAAAAATAAAGAAAGTTGGTATAATTTTAGTAATAATTATTAATCAGTAATAAATATGTAATTTTTAATTCATTTATTTTCAAATAGTTATAATATGTTAGCCATTTCGACTGCTTGGAATTATGATGGTTTTTTGAGTATCCAAAGGATGTTGCGGGAAATAAAAGAGGCTGGTTTTGATACTATAGAAGTTGGATATAATTTTACTGCTGAAAAGTTAGAAGAACTTATTGCGTTGATTTCTGATTTTGATATGAAGGTAGTAAGCATCCATAATTTCTGTCCCCTCCCTCCTAAACCCAAAATAAAAAGACATTTCTTTGATTATTACCGTATCTCATCTTTAGATGAAACAGAACGCAAGAAAGCAGTTGATTACACAAAAAGAACTATTGATACCGCCAAACGCCTTTTATGTAAAGCTATAGTTATTCATGCAGGAACAGTTGAATTAGAAGGTGATTATATAAAAGATCTTATACAATTATATAAAGAAGGAAAAAACAATACCCCAAAGTATCATAATTTAAAAGAAAAATTTTTAAAAATGCGCTCTGATAAAAAACAACCTTACTTAGAATCAACCATAAAGAGTTTAGATGAGATTACTTCCTATGCTTATAAAGTTGGTGTTAAAGTTGGACTTGAGACGCGTTATTATCCTAATGAAATACCCAATATTGAAGAGATAGAGTATCTTTTAAGTCTTTTTGGTAATAAAGGCTTGGTTTATTGGCATGATGTTGGGCATGCGGAAGTTAATGAGAGGCTTGGTATCAGTCTTCATATTAATTATCTTGCTAAATTTAAAGAGCAAATCTTTGGTATACATATTCATGACCTTATCGGGATAAACGACCATTTAGCACCATTTAGCGGTGATTTTGATTTTTCTAAGATAGCCCCATACCTATCTAATGAGAATTTAATAAAAGTAATAGAAGCTCATTCGCAAGCAAAACTTAAACAGATAAAAGAAGCCAAAAAACGCCTCCTTGACCTCGAGTAGTAAGTAGTAAGTAGTAAGGAAGTTAGGGGAGTTAGGAAGTTAGGAAAAAAGTAGTAAGTATTGATTATTATTTAAGAAAATAAAAAACGAAATTAACGAACTAAACGAAATTAACGATATTAACGAAAATAACGAATTTACTTTCAATAAATAAGACTGTTTTATAACTACCTTAAAAAATTTTTTTGAAGACGACATAATGTTGTCGCTTGTTTATTTTATACTTTTAAGTATCCATAAAAAATCCTAAAAATTATTTTTACTAAAAACTATGAAAGTAGCCATTACTTCTGATTTACATTTAAACCCTGAGTTTAGTTTTCAAAGGCTTAAATATCCAGATACTGATCCCCAACTATATAGCGAAATAGATAATAGATACGGAGAATTCCGTAATAATTTCTTGCGTTGGCTGGTGATGGATGAAATTTTAGAGAACTGCCGAAAAGAAAATATCTCTCATCTAATTATTGCCGGAGACCTCTTTGATAAAAAGACAGGATTAACCGAAATAGACCCTTTATTTAAAAAATACAAAGAGATCTCTATTCATATTATCCCCGGCAATCACGATTATTTTTTAAGTAAAAAGTATTTCTCAACAAATCTTGAAAATGTTTTTATTTATGAAGAACCAGAAATTAAAGATATAGGTGGCATTTTATTTGCATTTGTTCCTTATAAAAAAGGCTCTTCTTTTTTAGAAGAGATAAGCAAAATAAAAAATCTTACCAATACAAAACAAAATCTAATTCTTATTTCTCATTCTGATATTATGGCTGAATGCTACGACAAAAGAGACGAAGAAAGGATATATTTTCCCATTACCAAAAAAGACCTAAATCTTTTAAGGCCGGATTTGGTTATCCTTGGACATATCCATCAGCCACCAGAAGAGCCGATTTATGGTAATATATTTTATCCTGGTTCTCCTTGTGCCTGTGATAGTAATGAAACCGGAGTAAGGACATATTTAATTTTAGACCTCTCTTTACCGGTTATCCCTGAAAATGTAATAAGAAAAAAACTAAAAAGAGGCATACTTTTTTATCAGAATGATTTTATAATGGTGCCTTTAAAGGATGAGACTAAATTTATAGAGGATAAGATAAAAATGATTCTTTATTCCATTGCCATTGATATTGACCCTTTAGATTTAGAAGAACGCAATAGGCGTTTCATAGAAGAAGATTTTAATAAAGAATATGAGAAATTTTGGGATGAAGTAGAGGAGCCTTTAAGACGCAGAGTTTGCCTTAGCCTTAATGTAAAGGGACTAACCTATGAGGGAAAACAATTTGTAGAAAAAAAGATTGATGAGTGTTTAGATAAAAAAGTTTTAGATAAGTATATAGTTACTGATAACCTTATGGTTTGCGATAGTCAGGATATCTCTTTTATTGCCAAAGAGATAAATGAGGAGATAGAGAAAACTTTTTATTCTGTGGAAAAATTTAAAGAATATAAAGATAAGCCGATTTATAAGATAACTACCCAAGACCATACAGAATTACTTTTTAAAACTTTTAAACTTATAATGGAGAACCTAAGATGATAAGGATAAACAAGGTAAAGATTACCAACTGGGGACCTTTAAAAGAGTTTTGCCAAGAGATAAAACCCTTTAGCCTTATTTATGGAAGAAATGAGACCGGAAAGACTACCTTTATTGAAGCGGTTGTCTCTGCCCTTTTTAGAAAAAATAAAGAATTTTTTATAAGAAATGATGAAGATTTTATAGGAAAAAGCGAAGTTTGGGTATCCGGTATTAAAGATAATGAGGTTATTTTTAAGAATACATCTAAACCTAAACTTGATGACTTTTTCCCCCAAGAGGTGAATTTGCTTTCACTTATCTGTGTGCGCGCATCGGATTTAAGATTCGCCTATAGATTCTTAGATTTATTTTCTCAATTTATGTTTCCCGCTCAGCAGTTGGTAAAACTACAGAAAAATATACCCGAATATGTAAAAATAAAAGACTATCAACTTATATTTGAAAAAAATATGGGGATAAAGAAGGAAATAGAGGATTACGATTCTCAGTTAGATGAGATAAATAAAGTCTTATCTGAGATAAAAGATATCGCCTTTTATGAACTAAAGGAGATGAAGGATAAAAAAGTCCTTCTTGAAGCAGAACTTGAAAAGATAAGACAGGCTAAAGCAGGTTATCTTTATAATTTAAAAAAAGAATATGAAGATAAAAAAGCTAAAATTGAGAAGATAGATTTACTTTTGAGGAATTTAAAAGGAAGGTTTATAGAACTAAGCAATCGCAAAAAAGTCCTTGAAGATGAGGCTGAGGAGTTATCCAAAAATATATCCGATATTGAATACTTACGCAGTGTCTATGAAAGCCTTAACTCATT
>Ga0272448_1001758_pt1 | contig 28552 bp, 30 predicted proteins | sample YNPCB0191_FD_202220 | JGI IMG/M metagenome (GOLD analysis project Ga0272448, IMG submission 202220) | Hot spring sediment microbial communities from Yellowstone National Park, WY, United States - YNP-CB-019-1 | ecosystem: Environmental > Aquatic > Thermal springs > Hot (42-90C) > Sediment... | reverse complement strand
TTCTTATGGCAAAAGATATTCAAGATGCTACAGAAAAGGCGTTCAGATTGGCCAAAAGAGGTGATTGCGTATTGCTTTCTCCTATGTGCGCTAGCTTTGATATGTTTAATGATTATCAGCACAGAGGAAGAGTTTTCAAGGAGATTGTAGCTCAAGTTAAATGATTGCTCATTAATTGGATTTATTAAAATTTTTAAATTTAATGAGAAAGATAAGATGCCGTATATTTATAGCGTTATTGATTTTGTTGAGTCTGGGCACAGTTATGATTTATAGCTCAAGCAGTATTTATGCCTGGCGATATTATGGCGATAGTTTCTATTTCTTAAAGAGACATCTTATTTATCTTTTAATTGGTTTTATCTTTATGTTTTTATTAATGGCGGTGGACTTATCTTTCGTAAGAGAAAATATAAAGTTAATTCTCTTGTTATCTTTCTTCGTCTTGGTTCTTACTTTATTGCCAGGTATTAGTCGGCAAGTAGGCGGAGCAAAAAGATGGTTAAGAATTGGAATGATTGGTTTTCAACCTTCTGAACTCGTAAAAATTATTTTCATTGTTTATATTGCTGATTATTTAAGTAGAAAACAAAAGATTATAAATAATTTTTATAATGGATTTTGTCCTATTATGGTGGCCTTATTTATACCTGTATTGTTAATCTTATTGCAACCAGATTTAGGCACGGCATTTTCTCTTTTTTGCGTAACTTTTCTTATGTTGTTTATGACAGGATTGGACTTCAAATATTTTTTAGGTATTGTGGGAATAAGCATTCCGGCACTGTATGTCATTATTTTTTCTAGTGCCTATCGAAGAGCTAGGATCTTATCTTTTTTAGATCCGTGGTCCGATCCAAAGGGTATTGGTTTTCAGATTATCCAGTCTCAGATAGCTTTGGGTTCAGGTGGATTATTTGGATTAGGGATTGGTCAAGGAAGACAAAAGCTATTTTATCTGCCAGCCGCACATACTGATTTTATTTTCTCAGTTATTACGGAAGAAATAGGTATAATGGGGGCAATGATAGTTATTAGTATATTTGGATTCTTATTGTGGCAGATGGTAACTGTGGCAAAATTATGCAATGACGATTTTTGTAAAAATCTTACAATTGGCCTAACTATATTATTTGCCTTAGAGACTACAATTAATATAGGCGTATCCTTAGGATTACTTCCTACAAAAGGTTTGCCTTTACCTTTTGTTAGCTATGGTGGCTCTGCTTTGGTTTTTGAAATGGCAGCAATGGGTTTATTTTTAAATGCTTCAAAAAGTGATGAAACTCTGTATTAAATTTATTTTAAAAAATTAAGCAATTTATATGCGTATATTAGTTATTGCAAGTCATAGCGGAGGTCATTTGGCTCCGGCAATTGCTTTCTGTCAAGCAATGTGGGATAGAGCTCCCGATACTAAAATAAATTTTGTAACCACCGATAGCGCTGTAGAGCGACACCTTTTATTCACTAAATTCAATAGATTTAAAGTAATTTATTTTAAGAAACAAAGAATTTCTTTTATTAATTTTTATAAATTTTTTTTTCTTTGTTTGGCGGCATACAGGATTTTAAAATCAGAAAAACCCGAACTTGTAGTTGGATTTGGGGGTTATTTAAGCATTCCTTTTATTGTGATTAGTAAGATATTCAAAATTCCTCATTTTATTCATGAGCAAAATGTCCGTATAGGTTTAGCTAATCGCTTACTTATGAGAATCTGCGATAATATTGTTTTTAGTTTTTCTACCTCTGCTTTATACTGTCCGAAAGATAAGGCTAAGCTATTAGGCAATCCTATTCGTAAAGAGATAGAGAGGATGGAGCAGAGTCAAGCAAAAAGGTACTTTAATTTTGAGCCAAATAAGTTTACAATATTAGTTTTAGGAGGCAGTCAAGGTTCTCGCTATATAAATTTTCAGATGATTGGCGTTTTTGAGACTGGAATGTTCAATGATTGTCAGGTAATTCATATTACTGGTTTTAATGATTATGAGAGGATAAAGAAAAGATACGAAAGCCTTGGTATGGAAGCGAGGATATACGATTTTTTTGAGCCTATGCAGTATGCATTTAATGCCTCTGATATTATTATTTGCCGCGCCGGGGCAAGTACTTTGGCAGAGATAATTTATTTACAGTTGGTCGCTATAGTTATTCCTTATCCATATGCACGAGCGCATCAGAGAGATAATGCACAATTTTTTGCCGAAAAAGGAGCGTGTATACTTTTAGATGAAAAATTTGCCACTTTAGAAAAGTTATGTTCGATATTAAAGGAACTTAAGAGTGAGAATAAAAAGATAGAAGAGATAAAAAAGAATATAAGAAATATTAAAACAGGAAATAATCGATGGGAATTCGCCGATTTTGCTTTTTCTATTGTCTCAAAGAATTAATTTTTATTATTTTTTTTATTTTTGTTGCAAGCAATTTAGTCTATGCTTTTGATTTAGTATATGCTTTTGATAAAGATGTAGAATTGAATGAAGAGCGCAGTGAACATTTTATAATTCACTATGCAGATAAAATAGATAAGAAATTTGTCAAGGATGTTATTGATTATGCGGAAAGATATTATAGTGAGATTGCTGATAATTTAGGATTAAGATACTTTGACTTCTGGCTTTGGGATAAGAGAGCCCATATTTATATCTATGCTAATAAATCAGATTATGCCAAAAATACTAATCAGCCTGAATGGTCAGGCGGTTGTGCTGATTATTCAAACAAAAAGATTTGGACATTTCCTCATGCAGTAGGTTTTTTTGATTCCTTATTGCCGCATGAATTAGCCCATATTATGTTTCGTGAATTAGTTGGAACAAAAAGCAAGGTTCCTTTGTGGTTTGAGGAAGGAGTGGTAAGTTATCAGGAAAAGTCAAAAAGATATGCTGCAAATGTGATAGTAAAAGAGGCTTTAGCTAAGAACCAATTATTATCCTTAGAAGATTTAAAATCAGTAGACAATCCAGCAGATTTATCTAGGATGACCAATGAGAGAGTCGTTTTATTTTACATGCAGTCGCTCAGTATAGTTGATTTTTTATTACGTGAATATGGTCAAGAGAGTTTTTCTATATTGTGTCGGAATTTAAGAGATAATGTGAATCTTGAGAAAGCTCTCGATCGCACTTTTTTTAACATTCGGAGTGAAAAAGATTTGTATAACCTTTGGTTAGATTATATAAGCCATGAGTAAGAAAATACATTTTATTGGTATTGGCGGCATTGGAATGAGCGCGCTTGCACAGCTATGTTTGAAAAAAGGATACGTCGTTTGTGGTTCTGATCTGAAAGATTCTCCCCAGTTAGAGAAATTAAGAGAGGAAGGTGCGCAAATTTTTATTGGGCATTCGCGTGAAAACATTGCAAACGATTTGGATTTTGTTGTCTTTTCTTCAGCAATAAAGCCAGAAAATGAAGAATTGCAACAGGCTCAGAGATTTTCAATCCCGATTCTTAAAAGAGCAGAACTATTAGCTATGTTGATGAAGGAGCACCAAGTGATTGCTATAGCAGGTGCCCACGGCAAAACCACAACCTCATCATTATTATCGCATGTTTTAATTGATGCGAATTTTTCTCCGACTATTGCAGTTGGTGGAATTGTCAAGAATTTAAAAGGCAATGCCTGCATGGGCAATGGTTTATTTTTTGTTGCAGAAGCTGATGAGAGCGATGGCACATTTTTATTGTATAAACCAAAATATTCTATTATTACTAATATTGATTACGAACATTTGGATTATTATCTCTCATTTGATAAGATTAAAAAAGCTTTTGCAAAATTTATTAATAATCATTCCAACTCAGGATGTATATTTTGGTGCTACGATGACATTAATCTTTTGGAAATAATCAAGTCTTCTAATAGAAAAAATAAAAGTTTTGGCCTTTCGAAAGAGGCAGATATTTATGCCACCGATATTGAACTTAATAATTTTAGTTCTAGATTTAAGGTCATTTACCAAAGAAGAGATTTAGGGGATTTTAATCTTTTTCTCACAGGTATACACAATGTAAGCAATGCGCTTTCAGTTATTGGTTTAGCATTAGATTTGGATATTGAGCTTAAGCAAATAAAAAAATCGCTAGAGACCTTTGCAGGCGTGGAGAGAAGATTTCAGATAAAATACAATAAAAATAACATCTTGATTGTCGATGATTATGCACATCATCCAACTGAAATACGGGCTACAATAAATGCTGCAAGATGCTGTAGACCCCAAAGGCTAATAGTTGTTTTTCAGCCACATAGATACTCCAGGCTTAAAAATCTTATGTCAGAGTTTAGCCGCAGTTTCTCTGAAGTAGACCATTTGTTTATTACTGATATTTATCCTGCAGGTGAAGAAAATATTTATAATATTAATTCCGCTGAACTTTTTCAAATGATTAGAGAGAAAAACTTTCCACATGTAGAATTGATTGAAAAAGATTACATTCTAAAATATATCCCACAGATACTTCACGACGGAGATTTACTGCTTTTTCTAGGTGCAGGGGATATTAATCGAATTAGCGATGAATTGGTTAAAGATTTGCAGAGGAAAGATAAAGTTTAACGAACCTCTTTCCAAACACACAAGTTTTAAAATTGGCGGAGAGGCTTTAATTTGGTTTGAACCAAACAGTTTTAATGATTTAGCTATTTGTCTACGTTCTCTCTACGAAAATAAAACACCCTATTTTGTAATCGGAAATGGTACCAATATTTTAGTCAAAGATAGTGGTTTTAAAGGCGTCGTCATACGTTTAAGTTCCCCTAATTTTAAAAGGATTAAGATAGATAGAAAAAATAGAAGTATTCGGGTTGGTGCGGGAGCAAGTTTGATGGCATTTTTAAATTTTTTAGTAGTAAGAGGAATTTACGGTTATGAGTTTTTAGCTGGAATTCCTGGTACTTTAGGTGGGGCAATAGTAATGAATGCTGGTGTTAAATTAAATGACAAAAGAAAAGAGATAGGTTCTTTTGTAAAGAAAATAACAGCAATGCAGGCAAATGGCACAATCAAAGAATTAACCAAGGGGCAACTTTTTTTTGATTATCGAAGTAGCAATCTAGAAAAATATATAGTTTTAGAGGCAGAATTGAAAATTGTACGAATAGATTCGCAAGATCCAGATAATCGAATACAAGATTATTTATTATACAGAAAACAACGACTTGATTGTTCTTTTCCGAATGCCGGTTCGATATTTAAGAATCCTTCCGATGCTATTGCTGCCGGATATTTAATCGATAGATGTGGATTAAAGGGCTTAAGAATAGGTGGTGCTATAGTATCCAACAAACATGCGAATTTTATTTTAAATTTTAATAATGCAAAAGCTGAGGATGTGCTAAAATTAATTAATAAAATAAAATCTGATGTCAAAAAAAGCTTCGGCATAAAATTAGAGGAGGAGATAAAAATTGTCAGTTAATTTTGGAAAGGTTGGCGTTTTTTTTGGAGGCATTTCTAGCGAGAGAGATATTTCGCTTAAATCAGGGAATGCAGTCTGTTCGGCTTTAATTAAGGAAGGTGTGGATATAGAAGAGATAGATTTACACACCGAAAACAGAGAGGATATTGAAAATTACTTGAGAAATACGCACATAGATATTGCCTTTATTGCTATGCATGGTAGATTTGGGGAAGATGGTGGATTGCAGTCAGTTTTGGAGAATTTAAGAATTCCTTATGTTGGCTCGAATTCTTTTGCAAGCAGATTAGCGATGAATAAAAGTGCCTCGCGAAATATTTTTAAGGAATATAATATTCCTGTTCCACAGAGCATAACCCTGACCAAAAGCCTTTTAGTCGATAAGGTTCCCAATGATTTGATTATTAATAGAATAAAGGAAGAAAACTTAGATTTTCCGTTAGTTGTTAAACCGCAAAACCAGGGTTCAAGTATTGGTGTATTTTTTGTAGATAGAATTCCTCAATTAATCTTAGCAATAGAATTGGCTTTTAGTTATGATGATAATATAATTATAGAAAAGAAAATTAGTGGTAAGGAAATTACTGTTGGTATTTTAGGTGACCGTGCTTTAGAGCCTATCGAGATTAGACCAAAGGCCGATTTTTTTGATTTTAATGCCAAATATACCAAAGGGCTTACTGATTATATAATTCCTGCAGAAATATCTAAAAAAACAAAAGAGAGAGTCCAATATTTAAGTCTTAAGGCGCATCGTGTATTGGGTTGTTGTCATTTCTCAAGAATAGATCTAATGTTGGATAACGATGAAAATCCTTTTATTCTTGAGGTAAACACCATTCCAGGTTTTACTGAAACCAGCCTTTTTCCGAAAGCAGCTGCATATGAAGGTATTTCATTTTCTCAGTTATGTATAAGATTATTAGAGATGGCTCAGCGAGATTTTCAACATCAATATGCCAATGAGAAATAGTCGCAGATATAATTCTAAATCAATAAAGGTTTTTTCTAAATTTTTTATGATAACCTTGACCTTTGCAGTGATTTGCTACTTTATTTTTTTTGTCATCACTAACTATTTAAATACCTCATCGTATTTTAACATTAAAAAAATCACCTTTGTAGGCTTAGAAGATAGAGCGATTGCAGATAGAATTGCGAAAATCTATTTGGGCGAAAATATTTTTAGAAGTCATTTAGTAGAAATTATGAATGATATCAAATTACGCTATCCCCAATTTTATGATTTAAAGATAGCAAGAAATTTCCCCGATTGTTTAACAATCTATGTAGTTCAGAGAAAGCCATTGGCCCAACTCTACTTACGGAATAAGGAATATTTTTTGATTGATAAAGACGGTACAATTATTTCAGAAGCCCAAGAAAATAAATTTGATAATTTTATTATTATCGATGGAGTGAGGGGGCTTTCTGCGCTTCATTTTGGACAGAGAGTTTTGAGTAATGAGTCAAAGGCCGCATTGGAATTGGTCTCGGTTGTGCTGGCAAGACAGGACCAATTGTCAAAATTAATAACCAATTTTGCTTTAGATAATGTTAGTGTTGATATATCAAAATATCCCACCATCTCGATGAAGATTGGAGGTTTAGAAATTAGATTTTCTGATAATTTTTTTTATAGCGATAAAATTAATATGCTTATTAAACTCTTACCAAATTTAAAAGATAAAATTGACCAGATCAGATATATTGATATGAGGTTTGACGAACCAGCAATCTCTTTTTAAAATGGGCAACGATTTATTATGTGGTTTAGAGATAGGTAGTTGTTTTTTACGGGCGGCGGTAGCAAAACAACAGAAAAACATTCTGAATGTTTTGGGTTACGAAAGTATAAAAACTGCCGGCATAGAAAATGGTCGCATTGTTGATTTATCTGCTTTTTTGGAATCGATGCATTTCATTATTCATAAACTCCAGAACAATCTAAACAAACAAATAAAGAAAATTGTTTTAGGAATTAACGGTGATTTTATTGAGGCAAAATTTAGTCCGGCAGCAGTAGCATTTTCGCATAGAACAAATCGCTATATCAGATACTCAGACATAGAGCTTATTAGAAGACAGTCGGTGCTTTTAGGCCTAAATTTTGGACAAAAATTGCTGCATGAATTTCCCCAGGAGTTTCTATTAGATGAAGATTGTCGTACTAATAATCCTGTTGGTTTATTAGCTAGAAAAATAGCTATCAAGTCACTCCTTTTAACAGCACCTCATTCTTTAATAGATAATTTAATCAATGCTGTTGAACAAATAGGTTTTGAGGTAGAAGGTATATTTTTTTCTCCCTTTGTTTCAAGTTTAGTGGTTTTAAATCAGGATCAAATAAAAAATGGTGCTGTCCTTTTAGATATAGGAGCAAATGTTACCAATATTTTATTTTTCAAAGATCAAATATTGAAAGATTTTGTTTCAATTCATTTTGGAGGAGAGTGTATTACTCAAGAAATTTCAAAACAACTTAACATTCCGTTGGATTTAGCAGAGGATTTGAAGAAATCATATTTAGTTTTTTCTTCTCAAAGAGATAACGAGTTTGATAATAACATAGTCATTAAAACAGCAGATTCATATAAGACAATTCAACGCTCACAAATTCTACAGGCTACAAAGTCAAAGATTGATACTTTCTTACAAAGTCTGAAGGATGTTTTCGAGTCGCGAATCTATCGAGATAATATCAAGTGTGACGTAGTAGCAGTAGGTGGGTGTTCCTATTTGGAGGGTTTTTTAGAGAAAATAGAAGAGATTATAGCATTATCAGTGGGATTAGGTAGATTAAATATCCATTCTTCTACTGGCGAAACTATAAGTACTGATTATTCAGCCGCTATCGGTTTAATTTTATATTATCTAAAAACAGCCAATAATTCTTACCTAAAAGCGCATTCTCGCAATGGCAATCTTTTTACCAGAACCGCTAATTTTTTCTATCGTATTTATCACAATTATTTCTAAATTATAAATTGTTAGTTGTATAACAAGGAGGATAAATGTTTTCTATAAAAATAGAAAAACCATCGTATAAACAACTACAAGAATTAAATATAGAAACTTGGACGCAGTGGGAGTGTGAGCCATCGACATTTGATTGGGAATATGAGTGCGATGAGATTGCTTATGTTTTAGAGGGTAAGGTCAAGATAACTACGAAAGATGGTACTACGGTTGAAATAAACCAAGGGGATTTAGTTTCTTTCCCAAAAGGTCTTAAATGTACTTGGAATGTAATTAAGAAAATTAGAAAAGTCTACACCTTTAAATAACAAATTTTATTGATGCCGAAAAGTTTTTTAATCGCAGTTATTATTTTTTTATTGTGTTATTTGTGGTTTAGGAATTTTGAATTAAGAAATATTTTCTTACCTACAAAAAAGATATCGCAGACCCCAGATATTTTCGGTTTAGATTATCAAGACATCTTTTTTTATACAAAAGATAATATTGAATTAAATGGATGGTTTCTTAGCGCAGATAAAAATAAACATTCTCTTTATACAGTTCTTTTTTCTCATGGAAACGCTGGAAATATTTCATATAGGATTGAAAAATTAGTTGTCTTGTTGCAGCTGGGGTTAAATATTTTTATTTATGACTACAGAGGATACGGCAAAAGTAGTGGTCAGCCGTCTGAAGAGGGATTATATAGGGATGCAGAAGCTGCTTATGAATTTTTGGTTAACAAAATGAAGATTGGTCCCGATAGGATTATAGCATATGGAGAATCTCTGGGTTCGGTGTCAGCTGCTTTTTTAGCTAAAAATTTTAAGCTAAAGGCAGTTATTTTAGAAGGCGCTTTTACTAATTCAAAAGAAATAGCTAAGGAGATTTTTCCTTTTTTGCCCGGATTTTTTATTAGAACTAAATTAGATAATCTTTCCAATCTTTCAGATTGTCCCACACCCAAGCTTTTTTTACATTCAAAGGATGATGAGATTGTTCCTTTTAAGTTGGCTAAAAGACTATTTGATAATTCAGCTGAACCAAAATATTTTTCTATATTGACGGGCCAACATAACAATTGTTTTTTGGATAATTATGAACATATCAAAAAGGTGATTGCAGATTTTTTAGGTAGGATTTAATTCTATGTGGAGGCTAGAAAATATTTATAAAAAGAATTTTTTAGAAGTTTTATTATATTCCTTTATTATTTTTTTATTTTGTAGTTGTTCGACCATATATAATCCAGTTACTGAAAGAAATGAATATATTTTTATTGATACACCCAGCGAGGTACAAATTGGAAGTGATTTTGCTCGGCAAATAGAAAAAGACCTTAAGCTTTCAAAGGATCCATCTAAAATTGAGAGGGTAAATGCCATAGGTAAGAAAGTGGCTAGTTTTTCGCATCGACAGGATTTAGAGTATCATTTTTTCGTAGTCGAAGACAAGCAACTAAACGCCTTTGCTTTGCCTGGAGGTTTTATTTATGTAAATACAGGTCTTTTAGAGATAGTTAATGACGATGAGTTAGCCTGTGTATTAGGGCATGAGATAGCTCACATATCTGCCAGACATAGCGTTAAGGCCATGCAGGCGGCATTAGGATACGATGTATTTTTAAATATTGTTTTTGGTTCTGCAAAATCACAAAATATCAGATTATTAGGTTCGGTTTTATTTGATCTGATCCATTTAAAATATAGTAGACAGGATGAAAAGTTAGCAGATAGAATTGGGATTTTATATGCCTATAAAGCCGGATATAATCCAGAAGGAATGGTAAGTTTCTTTGAGAAATTGAAGGCTAGTAACGATAAAGATGGAGGCGGGGAGTGGTTAGTTTTTTTGAGGTCCCATCCCTCAATCGAGAGCCGTATCGCTGATGCAAAAAAAGAGGTTGAGTTACTCAAGGTCAAAGGATACAATAACAAAGAGTAGAATTTGCAATTAGATAATATAATTAGGACAATTTTTTAAAACTCTTACATACTTTTTATGTTAAAATTTAAATAACACAAGCTTCATCTTAATTTGATTTGTTGTGGTAGCTAGTTTCATAAGGAGGTAACGATGAGTAAATGTAAAAAGTGTGGAGTGCCACTAAAAGGATTTTTGAGCAAAATTTGTAGAGTATTGTTTAAAATAAGCGCTTCAAAAATAGATCCTGAGATTTGTAACAAATGCGAAAAAGAGTCAGAAAAAGGCAAATATATATGTCAAATTTGCAATCGCCAGATTGATTCCGTAGTTAGTTTAACTCATATTAAAACAGAAGAGTATCTATTAAAATTAATTAGAAGAGATCATCCTGAATGGCAGGAGGAGAAAGACACTTGTGATCGCTGTATTCAATACTATAGAGATCTTATTAAAAAGGCAGCAATATAATTTTATAAATAGTCATGTCAATTTTGGTGTTGGGGACAGTTGCTTTAGATACAGTGAAGACCCCATTTGGCAAAAGAATTGAAATGTTGGGGGGTTCAGCTACTCATTTTGCAATGGCAGCAACCTTGTTTACTAAAGTGGATCTTGTGGCCGTTGTAGGAGATGATTTTCCAAAAATCTATTTTGATTTTTTAAGAAAAAAAGGTGTCAATATAACTTCGCTACATCAACAAGGAGGGAGAACTTTTCGATGGAGAGGAGAATATAAAGGAGATTTAAATACCGCTCTAACTTTGGAGACAGAATTAGGTGTTCTTTCCTTTTTTCGTCCCAAGATATCTGAATGCCAGAAGAACAGCCGCTATATTTTTTTAGCCAACGTTGACCCAGATATCCAACACTATTTATTACAAATTATACATTGTCCTTATTTTGTAGGTTTAGACAGTATGAATTATTGGATTCATCATAAACGAAAATCGTTGCTTAAATTATTAAAAAAAGTAAATATTTTTGTTGCCAATGAGGCAGAGGCACGCACCATTTCAGGCGAATATAATTTATTAAAGGCAGCCAAAGCACTTTCTTCTTTCGGATCTAAGATGGTTATGATAAAGAAGGGCGAACATGGCGTGCTATTCTATTGTGATAGATTTATTTTTTCTCTGCCTGCCTATCCAGTTGCGAAAATAGTTGATCCGACAGGAGCAGGGGACACCTTTGCCGGCGGATTTATGGGATATTTGGCTAAAACTAACAAGATTACCGAACTTAACATCAGGAGAGCTATTGCTTATGCTTGTGTGATTGCCTCTTTTAATGTAGAGGGGTTTGGTCTAGAAAAGACTTCAAAGTTGACTTTAGCAAATGTAAATAATCGTTTCCGAGAATACAAAAAAATAATAAATTTTTGAAAATGCATAAACCAATAGGTGTATTTGATTCAGGGGTTGGTGGTTTGACAGTAGTTAAGGAGTTAATTCGTCAATTACCCAATGAGGATATTGTATATTTTGGCGATACAGCACGAGTACCATATGGGATAAAATCAGCCAAGACAATTATCCGTTTTTCTATTGAAAATATCCTTTTTTTGCTTAAACACAATGTAAAATTAATTTGCATTGCCTGTAATACCGTTTCCAGTTTGGCATTGCCGATAATCAAGAGACACTTTCGCGTACCTATCGTTGGCGTGATTAATCCAGGGGCAAGAGAGGCGGTATATGCTACTCAAAATAGACGCGTAGGAGTTATTGGTACGAAGGCCACGATTCAGAGTGGTAGTTACGAGATAGAAATAAGACAACTCGACCCCCGTATAAAAATAAGTTCTATGGCTTGTCCTTTATTTGTTCCTTTTGTTGAAGAAGGTTGGCTTTCTGGAGATGTTGTTTTATCTGTTGCCGAGACCTATCTTATGCCTTTAAAGAAAAATCATATAGATACTTTAATTTTAGGTTGTACACATTATCCATTGCTTAAGCCGGTAATTAGGCAAGTTATGGGCAACAGAGTAGTTTTAATCGATTCAGCTAAGCAGGTAGCAGTTGAAGTGAAGAAGATTTTGTCTGGCGAAGGCCTTTTGAACAGAAATCATACTGGTAAGCATAAATTTTTTGTAAGCGATAATCCTGAATGGTTCAGCAGTGTGGCAAAAAGATTTTTAGGAAAGCCACTTAATAATGTCCAAAGGATATTCAACGAATATGTTTAAAATAAAAGTTAAGTCACAATTTAGTTCAGCACATAATTTACGAGGGTATAAAGGTAAATGCGAAGCCTTACATGGACACAATTGGAGAGTTGAAATAATTGTAGCCAGAGACAATCTAGATAAGACAGGTATGGTTATGGATTTTACTGCTTTGAAAAAAAAATTAAATATAGTTTTAGAAAAGTTAGATCACAAATATCTTAATGATATCCCATACTTTAGAATGAACAATCCCACCTCAGAAAATATTGCAAAATTTATTTTTGATAGACTCAGAGATCAAAGAGTCATAGTTAGTTCAGTGACGGTCTGGGAATCCGATAATTGTTCTGCAACCTATCAACCATGAGCAAAAAAGCAGTTATTCTTTTGTCGGGAGGATTAGATTCAGCTACTACTTTATTTTTGGCAAAAAAACAGGGATTTGAATGTTTTTGTCTTGTTTTTGATTATGGACAGCGTCATATTCGGGAAATTGAGAGTGCAAGGCGAATCGCAAAGAAAGCCCAATGCAGATGTCTGGTGTTAAAAATATCTTTCCCTTGGCGAGGTTCGGCTTTATTAGATAAAAAAGCAACGCTACCTTATTCTAAGAATATCGAAAGACAACAGCAGATCCCATCTACATATGTGCCTGCGCGTAATACAATATTTTTAAGTTTTGCCCTTTCTTACGCAGAGGTAATAGGTGCTGAAGCAATATTTATTGGGGCAAATGCTATTGATTTTTCTGGTTATCCCGATTGTCGGCCCCAGTATTATCTTCGATTTAATAGTTTAATTAGATTAGCGACAAAAACTACTTTTAGTGGTAAAGAAATAAAAATTATTACACCACTTATTAAAAAATCGAAAGCAGAAATTATTAGATTAGCTAACAAGTTAGGTGTACCATTGGAATTAACCTGGTCTTGTTATAGAGGGTTAAAGGTTCCTTGTGGAAAGTGCGATAGTTGTTTATTGCGCTCCAGAGGATTTGCTCAAGCTAAATTAATCGATCCTCTCTTAGAGAAAAGATATGGTGCTTGCTAAAGTCAGCGAGATTTTTTTAAGTCTTCAGGGCGAAGGTAAGTATCTTGGTCAAGAGCAGTGTTTTGTGCGGTTTTATGGTTGTAATATGAGATGTGATTTCTGTGATACTAAGCCAGAAACATTTAAAGAATATTCTACTGAACAATTGCTCAAGCAAATTAGAGACACCATCGGTGATAGTAGTGTTAAATCTATATCGCTAACTGGCGGAGAACCGTTATTGTATCGAGATATTCTTTTGGAGGTTCTGCCTAAATTGAAATCAGAAGGATTTCAAATTTATTTAGAGACCAATGGGATTCTTTGTGATGAGTTATTTGATATGATTGATTATATTGATGTTATTGCAATGGATATCAAACTTCCATCATCGACGAAAGATAAAGAAAAATGGTCTGAACATGAGAGGTTTTTGAATTTAGCCATTAAGAAAGAAGTTTTTGTAAAATTAGTAATTTGCAAAGACACAACTTTAGTAGATATTAAGAAAGCAGTGGAGATGGTTTTAAGGATTAATCCCTCCGTTACTTTTGTTTTACAACCTAATAGTCGACAGCTCGGAAGAGAATTAGCTGAAAAACTTTATGAATTTAAAAGTTATAGTAAACAGTTTCTTAACGATGTGCGAATAATACCTCAGTTACATAGCATTATGGGAATCAGATGAATATAGCAATTATAAATATCTGGATAAGAAGAGGGAGTAAGGATAACTATGATTAAGAAAAGTAGTTATGATGGTCTGCAGGATAATATCAGGAAATTAAAGACACCGAACATCGACGTATGGGAGAATAAGTATTCTGATAGAGACTATACTGTTCGTTTAGAGATACCTGAATTTACTTGCATTTGCCCAAAAACAGGATTGCCTGATTTTGCAAATATTTTGATTGAGTATATTCCAGATAAATTATGTATTGAGCTGAAATCATTTAAGTTTTATTTGAATTTTTACCGTAATGTCGGCATATTCCACGAACACCTTACTAATAAAATTATGGATGATTTTGTTTCTGCCTGTAAACCACGTTTTGTGAGAATTATTAGTAAATTTAATCCTCGAGGAGGAATTTATACTACAGTTACTCGGGAATACTCAAAAAAATAATTTATGCGATTGATATCTTCTCAAAAAATTAGCGATACTGTTGCGAAATTATGCGCGAATGCTAATATTACTTTACGTGCAGATGTTGTTAGTGCTCTCCAGAGGGCTTCTTATTCTGAAACTAATAGTTTTGCTAAGCGGGCACTCGAAATCATTATTGAAAACGCCACTATAGCAGATAGCCAAAGATTAGCAATATGTCAAGACACAGGAATGGCAGTAGTTTTTGTTGAGATCGGAAAAGATATTTTAATAAAAGGCAAGAATATTCAGCAGGCCATTCAAGAAGGGGTTAGCAAAGGATACAGAATGGCTTATCTTCGAAATTCAATTATTAAAGATCCTCTGAGGTTTAAAAAACAATCTGCTGGTTTCGGTCCAGCGGTAATCCATTACGAATATAATAATTCTCATTATCTTAAATTAACCGTATTGCCAAAAGGTTTTGGTTGTGAAAATAAATCTAAGTTAAAGATGTTTTTACCTACCGCTGATTTTTCATCGATTAGAGAATTTATTCTTGAAGCAGTAAAAGAGGCTGGTCCTGATGCTTGCCCACCATATATTATTGGCGTAGGGATAGGAGGAACTGCTGATTATGCATCTTTATTGGCTAAAAAAGCATTATTGGAGAAAATTACAAAATTTTCAGGCCAGTTTTCTTCGGATTTAATCTCTAAACTAGAAAAAAATCTTTTGCAAGATATAAATCATTTAGGGATAGGAGCGATGGGTCTCGGAGGGAAAACGACAGCATTAGCTGTAAAAATTTTAACTTATCCTACCCATATAGCCGGTTTACCTGTAGCAGTAAATATTTGCTGCCATGCATTAAGGAGCGCAACTGAAATTTTATAAAGCGATGATAAAAATTGTGACACCTCTAACTGGGCAAGTAATAAGAAGATTAAAGGTAGGGGATGAGGTTTTACTTAGTGGTCATATTTATACTGCTCGTGACGAGGCACACAAAAAAATTTTTTTGCTTATTTTCAATAAAAAAAAATTGCCTTTTGATCTTAAAAATCAAGTTATTTACTATTGTGGTCCGACGGGTAGCCCGAGGGGTAAAATTATTGGTTCCTGCGGACCTACTACAAGTAGTCGAATGGATTATTTTACTCCAGCCCTTTTAGAAAAGGGGTTAAGGGGGATGATAGGTAAGGGCGTTCGCTCAGAAAAAGTTGTCAAAGCAATAAAAAGATTCCAGGCCGTTTATTTTATTGCGCCCAGTGGTTGTGGTGCATATTTAGCTCAAAGAATAAAAAAGGTCGATATTATTGCTTTTGCAGATTTAGGCCCAGAGGCTATACGAAAACTAGAGGTAGAAGATTTTCCTCTTATCGTAGCTATTGATTCACGAGGAAGGAGTTTATATGGCAAGAAGTGATGGTAGGCAGTTAGATGAAATTAGAAAGGTAATAATCACTAAGAATTATAATAAGTATGCGGAAGGTTCTTGTTTGATTGAAGTGGGAGATACTCGAGTAGTTTGCACAGCCACAATAGAAGATAGCGTTCCGCCTTTTTTAAAAGGAACGATGACGGGTTGGATTACTGCAGAATATGGGATGCTACCGCGTTCTTGCAAAACTAGAATTCAAAGGGACAAGACCTCCGGTAGGACTTATGAGATTCAACGCTTAATCGGTAGAAGCCTAAGATCAATAATTGATTTAACAAAAATAGGAGAGAGGACTATTAGATTAGATTGTGATGTGATTCAGGCTGATGGAGGCACTCGCACTGCAAGTATAACAGGAAGTTTTATTGCTTTAATAGAGGCCTTGCATAAGCTGAAAAAAGCAGGTTTGTTTATTTCTTTGCCGGTAAGTGATTACGTTGCCGCTATTAGCGTAGGGGTTATAGATGGTAAGGTTATGCTTGATTTGACTTATGAAGAAGATTCTAATGCCCAAGTTGATATGAATGTGGTAATGACTGGCAACGGTAAATTTATTGAAGTTCAAGGAACCGCAGAACGGGAGCCTTTCTCAAAAAATAAAATGGATGACCTCTTAGAGTTAGCTAAAACAGGTATTACTAAATTAATAGAAATGCAAAAAAAAGAAGTAGAAAGATATATATCGTCTTAGAAAAGACAAAAGATAATAATATCTAAACTAAATTGATAATTAGTAAGAGAGTAAATTTTTTATGAAGAATAAAATAAATTTAAAAGGAAAAAGCTGCTCCAAAACAAAAAGGCAAAATAATAAACCTTTGGAGTTGGTTATTGCTACAGGCAATAAGAAAAAGCTAAAGGAAATTAAATATATGCTTAAGGGATTTAATTTTAGAATTACTTCGCTGAGTGACTATAAAAACCTTCCTCGTATAATCGAAGATGGTCAAAGTTTTAAAATGAACGCAATAAAGAAGGCAGTTACTATTTCACGTTATTTAAAAAAATTAACTATTGGAGAAGACTCGGGATTAGAAGTTAAGATTCTCGGTAATCGGCCAGGGATATATTCTTCACGTTATGCAGGTAAAGCAGCTACAGATGAAAAAAATAATAAGAAATTGCTAAAGGAGTTGAAAGATGTTCCAATGAATAAACGCCAGGCACGCTATGTCTGCGCTGTGGCTTTAGCCGATGATAAGGGATTGATTGGTGTGGTGGAGGGGACTTGTTCAGGTTTTATTGCTACAGAAAAAAAAGGTAAGGCAGGTTTTGGATACGATCCAATATTTTATATACCCAAGTTTAAAAAAACCTTTGGACAATTAGGAGAAAGAATAAAGCACAGAATGAGCCATCGATTTAAGGCGTTTAGAAAATTACGGGAAATACTCACTGCTTATTAAAAATCATATTTTTTAATTTCTTTAGTAATTCTCCGACGACGAATTTCTTTGTAAATTTAGGCTCTTTGATGGTTCCGGTAAGATTTATAATAACAAAGCCACCAGTTTCAGAGAGTATACCTCCAATAAATTGTTCAAATTCATTTGGTAAATCCGAAATCTTCTCTAAGACCTTTGGCGTGATGGTAAAGTTAAGATTTCCATCAAAGTCTAAGCTTCCTTCCCAGAGAAGGGCAAGAATATCTGATCTCATTAAAAGGTCTTCCGTACAGATTTTTCTTTTGGTGAGAGTAAAGGTTCCTTTAGCTTCTTTAAAAATGATTGTTTCAAATTTGGGGATGAATAAAAACTCACCCAATCCTTTCAGGGGTTTAAACTCCCACAATTTACCATTGGTAAGAGTAAGTTCACTTTTAGCCTCGATATCTTGCAGTGAATTTAACGAACCGCTACAGATCACAATACCGCTTAGTAATCCTGATAAATTTTGCTCTTTAGTAAATATATCTTTGAGCAAATCTTGTAGCTTAATATTCTGAGCAACGATTTTTAGGGCAAAATTATTATTTTTATCTTTTAGGTCCAGAAGTCCATTCAAGGATACAGAACCATCATAAAAAGTAGCAGAAAATTGAGGTATCTTTATTTGCGAATCTTGCTGTAGTATTTGCCCTTGGCAATCTTTTATTTTTAAACCATACAGAGTAATTTCTTTGCCTTCGGTTTGAAACTCGGCCTCCAGACTAGAAATATCTCCAAGTTTTCCTTCTAATGACCCGACAATTTTAAATTCTCCTTTTGGTGAAATTCTAGCAATTAGTTCATCAGAGAGAATTTTTGTTTTTCTCAAATCTTCAAGTTCAATATTAGATTTGAGATTTATTAATGCTCGATATTCATTCTGTGTGGCGCGATTAATTTTCCCATTTAGTTCAAGTTGAGAATTATAAAATTTTGCTATTAGTTTTTCTATGTCAAAATTTTTTCCACTTTTATCTACCTCTAAAGATAAAGAAGAAAAAAAGTTCATGTCACTTTCAAGTAAAGTAAGTTTGATATGGTAGGGTTCAGATATGCTTATAGATGCATCTGTATTGAATTTTTTTTCATTTAACTTTAAAGATAAATTATTCCAGTCTATGGAATCATTCGAAAAGTTAATTTTTCCGCAAATATCTTCGAATTTATAAGAAGGATTATCTAATTCAATTAAGGCATTATTTAAATTTATAAAACCTTTAAAATATGGTTGGTGATTTTCTTCTAAGTTCGAAATATCTAAATTCAACTCCGCATTACCTTGAGTTCTTATTCTTGATAAATTAAGGTTAAAAGATTTTTTTAATAAATCTTGTAACTTTGGCACAGCTACACTTGGACAATTAAAATTTAAATTATATTTTAGTGTTTTATCCAGATAGGCTAAAGAGCCATTTAAGATAATTGATGAATCCAAGGCTTCGAGAACAACTTTATCTAAGCTGATTAGATTAGGTGTTATTTTTATCTGTCCATTTTTAAGGTGGGCATCTGGAAATTTTAGATTATTTTTTAGATTTGCATGGATATTACTCAAGACCAAATAATAGGATAAGTTTTCTTGATTGGTTAAATCTAGTTTAATAGATAAATCGATATCTGCAGTAGCGTTGTTTGCGGCTAGCTTCTCAAAAATTAAATTGGAATTTTCAGCCGTTGCTTTTAATGATATATCGAGAGAATTATTAAAATATGAAAATTCAGATTTGATATTGGTTAATGGTAAGGTGTCGCTCTGGAACGGTATTTCAAGGTATGATAAATAAGGCGAAAGGTTTAATTTAGGTATTTCTAAAATCGCTTTTAACTTATTAGATTTAAGGATGTATTTGCCTAAGCAATTTATCTGTATGGTGTCTTGTTCTTTTTTCAAAAAACCATTTATGGAAAAGGTGGTCTCTAAAGGAAAGATTCTGAAATGAGCGGCGTTGATATCGGCCAGGGCTGTAAAAGGAGGCTCCAGCCAATTATCTCGGTAATCAATCTGGAAATTTTTTATATTAATATGGTGTATTATTAAATTAAAAGTAGCGTTAGATTTTTGTTTTCCTGAAAAAAATTTTAGGATATTAAAATTACCTTCAACATCTCGCTCTAGTAACAGATAAGCGTTATTTATAGAAAGTGAGGGAATAATCAGCTGTTTTTTTAAAAAGGGTAAGAATAGTATCTGTGCTGAGATATTCCCAATTTTAAATAAAGGTTGATTATCTTGCTGATTAAAGATTATTAGATTTTCAAATACGAACCCCCTTTGGAGACTAAAATAAACTTTATCTAAATTCAATTTAATGCCAAACTGAGAAGATAGTTGACTAACAAGTTGAGATTTTATTTTCGAAGGTAGATAGACATAAATAAGCAAATATAAATTTATGGCACTTAAAAAAATAAATAATGCTAATAAAATTTTCAAAATTACTTTTCTTTTCCTTTTCATAACATTTTTTATAATTATTGGTTAGGCATCGCTGTTATTATGATGCATCAAATTATATATTATGTGAGGAGAAAATATTGAAAAATATTTTTTAAAATGTTATAATCAGACACTAATCCATCGGCTCCAATAAAGTTAGAGAAAGAAAAATAGCTCTACTTTTTGTTACAAATGATAGTCAAATTTACTATTTGACGTAGTTAGCAAATTTTGTTTTCAAGGAATAATTAATTTAAATTTTTTTTTCTAAAGGATTGCGGGGCGTGGCTCAGTTTGGTTTAGAGCGCTTGGTTTGGGACCAAGAGGTCGTGCGTTCAAGTCGCACCGCCCCGACATATTTCATACAATAACTATTAATTCCTTTTAAAAAAAGTACATCTCCATAAAGAAATACAAATGCGCCCGTAGCTCAATAGGATAGAGCAACTGCCTTCTAAGCAGTAGGTTGCCCGTTCAATTCGGGCCGGGCGCGAGGCATTATGATAAAAAAAACATATCATATCTTAATCTTAATCGCAAGTATTTTGATAATATTTTATTTTTTAGGTTGTTTGTTTGTATTTATAAAGGGTAAAGAGATTTTAAGTAGCCAGCTAAATAAACTGCTGGGAGAAAAGACAGTAATTGACCAAGTAATATTAGTGCCACCATTTTCTTTTGTAATTAAAAATGTATCTGTAGAAAATATAGGTTTCGTTAGCAAAATAGTTGCTGAGCCAAGTTTGAGCGGCCTATTAATAGGTAAGACTATCTTTAATATGCTCTCTTTTGATGAACCTAACTTTTTTCTCAGAAGATTTGATAAAAAAAGATTCAATTTTGATTCATTAGTTGAACATATTAAGGCAGAGTTATTTTTTAGCAATGTCAAAAACAGGAGAGTATTTTTTGTTAAGAGGCTAATAGTAAATAGAGGAAGCATTTCTTTTAAAGATGACTATATTAATGTTTCCTTTAGGATATTGCCGGTAAATGTTAACATAGCCACTAATTTATTTTTAAAAACTACCTTTTTACTACAGACAAAGATTTTTTCTGATTCACAAAAAGAAGTAGTTAATTTTCTAGCCCAGGGGTGGTTAAACTGGCCCAAAAAGGATTTAAAAGGAAGTATCATTTGTGAATCAAAGGATTTGTCTTTTTTTTCTCCTTATCTGAGAAGGTTATTAGCCACTGACGTTATATCAGGTAATTTGCTTTTTCGTACTGATTTAAATTCTGAAAATAACAATCTAATTGCAGACTGTCATTTAGAGATAAACAATGTTTCTTTTGGTAATGAGCCATTCTCTTTTAGTTTTGACAATAAGGATTCGGCATTATTGAGCATACCTTTGGTTATAATTAAAAATACACTTTTAAAAAGTGGAAATTCAGGAACTTTTGATTTTACCATCAATACTAAGTTAGATGCTCCTCGCTTTGAAGGAATTAGCTTTAAAGGTGACATTTTCCCACGTATTATTGAGAAGAATCTTAAAGGGGCATCAAATATTTCTCCACAAACTATTAAATCGTTAAAGCAAGATCTTAAACAAATTAGTAAGGAGTTAAAGGATGGATTTGGAGAAGTTATTAATGAGTTAAAATCAAAAGTAAAGACCACGCAGCCGTATTTTTCAGATAATCTACAAGTAAGTCAAGAAGAAATAGACAAGGAAAAAATAGGCCAGCAAATTTTAGATCAACAACAAGCTGTGCAATCTCAAGTTCCCTCCGCAGGACAAGCAGAACAACAGGCCCAAGGACAAGCGGATAAATCCGACAAGAGCAATGAAGATTCTACTAATCAATCCTCCGATTGAAGATTTCTTTTTCACCCCCCAAAGAGCATATCCTACAGGAATCCTTTCTTTAGGCACGATTTTAAAAAAAGATGGTTTTGAAATAAAAATATTAAATTGTTTAGAGTCCTATAAGAAAGAACCCTTAAAATTTCCGAGAGATTTTTATTATCTCAAAAGATATTACCAGCCTAACAATTCCCCTTTTCGTCTATTTTCCAATTTTTATCGTTTTGGTTTAGGTGAATCCGAAATTCTAAAAGTAGTCAAAGATTTTAGACCTCAACTAGTAGGTATTTCTGCCAATTTTACTTGTTATTTAGATTCTACTTTTTATGTTGCAGATTTAATCAAAAGAAATAATAAAAAGATAATTATAGTTGTGGGTGGTCACGCGGCAACGGTTCAACCAGAAATCTTTTTAGATAATCATAATATAGATTTTGTAATCAGAGGCGAGGCAGAATTTGCTTTTTTAAAACTCTGTCGGATTCTTAGAGGCAGGGAAAGAGATTTTATAGATGGCGTATGTTATAGAACTAAAAAAAATAAATTCGTAATATCTAATGTAGCCTTAGTAGAGAATCTAAATTCTTTGCCGATAATCAATAGGGAGTTAATTGATTATAAAAAATATATTTTCAAAGGAAGTATTTCAACAGCTTTATATACTTCGCGTGGCTGTAATAGAAAGTGCAGTTTCTGTGCTATAAGGCAACCATTTAGATTTAGAAGCGTAAAAAATGTTTTGGCGGAAGTAGAATATTGTTATAAATTAGGGATAAGACATTTTAATTTTGAAGACGATAATGTAAATTTAAATCCCTACTTTGAGCAACTTTTGGATAGTCTAATAGAAAGATTTGAGGGCAAGATAAAGATTTCTTTTATGAATGGATTGTTAAGTCTCCGTTTAAATAAAAGGATGCTAAGTAAGTTAATTAGAGCAGGCTTGACACATCTAGATTTATCTATGGTCAGTTCTAGTAATGTTCTGAGAAAAAATATGCAGAGAACTGAGAATATAAGAAATATTTTTGCGATTGCTAATTTTTTGGCCAGCAGTCGCATCTTAACAACAGTACATTTTATAATAGCGTATCCAAAACAAAGATTTAAAGATATTGTAAGAGACATTAAATTACTTGCAAGAAAGAAGGTTTTGGCTGGCCCTAGCATATTTTATCTAGTTATTGAGTCAGATATATTTAAGCGTCTTAGTATCAATACATCAGATTATAAATTCTTTAGAAGTAGCACAGCCTATTTCGACAAGTATATTTCTCGAGATAGAATATTTTTAATATTATATTTCTCCAGAATTGTTAACTTTATTAAAGAGTTGACACTAAAATTGAAAATAAAAAAAGTTAGGTTAATGAGTTTACTAGAGAAACAAGTAGGTTCATTATTAGTAAATAATAATTATCTTTTTTCCCATACTAAACTTGACAGATTAGTTATTGGGATGTTACTATTAAAAAAATTACTTAAGGAAAAGTTGATTTATAGAATAATTCTTCAGAAAAAAGACAGGGGGTTCCTTTACCACTTTATTAAAGAAGAATTTGTTAGAAAAAAAGATGTTGAAATTCTTTTGAATAATCTGACTGTAGAAGGATTGAATGGAGAAATATTAAGGATATAGAGCTATGAAACAAATTATGTTTTCACCATCAGCGTTAAATCTATTTTTGGAGTGTCCTCGATGTTTTTGGTTGGATAAAAATAAAGAGATCAAAAGACCGAGAGGGATTTTCCCTTCTTTGCCTCAAGGAATGGATTTAGTTATCAAAGAATATTTTGATAGTTATCGTAAAATTGATAAACTGCCACCAGAAATAGCCAACAAAGTAAAGGGGAGACTTTTTACTGATATGGAATTATTGACAAAGTGGAGAAATTGGAGAGCTACAAATTTGGTTTATACAGACACAGTGCAAAATGTAATTTTGAGTGGGGCGCTCGATGATTGTCTTAGAGACGGCGATTATCTAATTCCATTAGATTACAAGACTAGAGGCTCAGAGATAAAAGAGGATTCTAAGAATTATTATCAAACACAACTGGATTGTTATTGTCTTATGTTAGAGGCTAGTGGCTATAAGACTAAAGGCTTTGCCTATTTGATTTATTATTGGCCGAAAGAGGTGAAAGAGAACGGAATTGTCCATTTTCACGTTGAGGCTATTAAAATTAAGACTAATATCGAGTCAGCAAGGCTTATTGTCAGAGATGCGGCAAAGCTTCTCTATTCAGAGATACCCGATCCAAATCCCGAATGCGAATATTGCAATTTAGTTGAGCAGCGAAAAAGGCAAGAAATATAACTCTATGGATTATCTTACAGTTGCACAAAAGGCAGCACGAAAGGCCGGCACGGTTCATATGAAATATTTTCGCAGCAGCCATAAAATTTTTACTAAGTCAAACTCTTTTAATTTGTTAACCATTGCCGATACTGAAGCCGAGAGAAAGATAGTTTCATTTATCAAAGAAAAATTCCCAACTCACAATTTTTTTGGCGAAGAGTATAAGTACCCAAAGACAGATTCTGATTATTGCTGGATTATCGATCCTCTTGACGGCACCAATAATTTTGCTTTAGGTTTTCCAATTTTTTGTTCTTCAATTGCCTTGACTTATAAAGGACAGTTAATTGTTGGGGTTGTTTACGATCCTGTAAGAAATGAACTTTTTTTTGCCCAAAAAGGAAATGGCGCTTTTTTAAACGGCAGGCGTATCTATGTTAATAAGGTAAATAGCTTAAAAAGAGCAATCCTTATTACTGGTTTTTATTATAGTCGCGGCAAAGAAATGATAATGACCCTTGAGACGATAAAGGAATTTCTGCTTAAACATGTAGTTGGAATTCGAAGATTAGGTGCTGCTGCTTTAGATTTATGTTATGTTGCCTCGGGAAGAGCCGCTGGATTCTGGGAATTTGAATTAAATCCTTGGGATTTCGCAGCAGGAAAACTAATTATTGAAGAAGCAGGTGGGAAAGTTACAGGTAAATCCGGAGAAGATATTTTCTTATTTGATAAAAATTTTATTGTTGCTTCTAATGGAATAATTCATAGTAGCATGTTAAAGGTTATCAACCAAGTTCATTAAACATAGTTAAGGTTAAATAATTTGAAAACAAACTATGATTCTTTACATAAAAGGAAGGTTTTGATATATTTAAATAAATTGAAGTTGAAACATTTTGTTAAAATTTAAATTTTGGTGGGTGTAGCTCAGTTTGGCTAGAGCACTTGGCTGTGGCCCAAGTTGTCGCGGGTTCAAATCCCGTCACCCACCCCAGTAAATTCTCTCTCCAGCGTAAAAGGAGAGAGGTAAATAGCCATGATTGCATGATGCGTTCATGGCTATTTTATGTCTTGGGAAGTTAAATATGACCCAGAGTAGTTGAAGATTTATGAGGAGTTAGTCTACCAGAATTCCCTCCCATCCAATCCCCTGAATTTACTTTTTGCCTTGACAAGACAAGAAATGAATGATATATTTTAATTGTGAATACTAATTCATAAATTGAAATTTTATTATAGTTATAAAGGAGGCCGTTGTGGTTGGTTTGACAAGGAAGGAAAGGGATAGGCTTTTACGTCAGAATGATATCCTACAGGCGGCGGAACGTGTTTTTGCCATAAAGGGGTATCACAAAACAACAATTCAGGATATCGCCAAAGAGGCGCAGTACGCGGTGGGAACAATCTATCTATATTTTAAGGATAAGGAAGCGCTATATCTTGAACTCATAGAAAAAAAACTAAAGGAATTAAGTTCGGAAATAAAAAAAGAGGTCAATAATGCAAGTGGGCCAAAAGAGAAAATCCAGGTTTTAGTGCGCAGGCAATTAGCGTATTTTGAGGAGCATCAGGATTTCTTTAAGATTTATTTTTTAGAAAGGGAGGGATTGCGGTGGGACGCCAGGGATAGAATCTCAAAGGAAACAGTGACTAAATTTGAGGAATATATAAATTATTTGACTAGATTACTAAAAGAAGCCCAAGATAAATTTTTTATTAGGCAGGAGATAGACACAAAAAGGTTGGCCTATGTATTGGCATCGATGTTAAACGGCGTCATTATACCTTGGCTTAAAGGGGTATGCAGAAGAGAAAGAATAACAGATATGGCTGATTTTATTTTAGAGGTTTTCTTTAAAGGGGTTGAGCAAGGACCGTGAAAAAACTGATAACCCTCTTTATAATAAACATTTTTATTTTTGGTTTAAACCATCTATCTGCCGCTGTAGACGAAAATACAGACGACGGTCAAAGGGCCGAAGAGATAGAAAAGGCTATTTTTATGGCAAGCGCATCCCAGGACAGGGTATTAAGGATAGGATTGGTGGATTGCATTGCCTATGCCTTAAAGAATAATTCTGAGATTTTGATAAAACGCATTGAGCCAAAATTAAAAGAAGGCGATGTCAAGATTGCACAGGCAATTTTTGAGCCGACTTTTAATGTCGATTATGCCTTGCGCGATAACTCAAGCATTTCTCCTAATTCATCTCTTTTTAGCCCATCTGTTTCAACATCTAAGGCGACAGAATTTAACCTTGGTTTAGAAGGAAAAATTCCTTTGGGGACCACATATTCCTTTGATTTTCTTAATAAAAGATACGAGAGCAATGCCTCATATCAGGTTATTAATCCTTATTATACCGCAGAGCCAAAGATTACTATTACGCAACCGCTTTTTAAGGGATCCGGTGTAGTAGTAAATAAAGCTGATATTATAATCGCCCAGAATAACAGATTACAATCCAGCGCCTCTTTCGAAGATACGGTTATGGATATTATAAGTAAGGCAAAGATAGCCTATTACAATTATGTATTTTATCTTGAGAACTACGCTATTGCCGAGTTGTCTTTGAATCGCGCCCGAGATTTGCTTGAGATAAACAAAGCCAGATACCAAAAAGGGCTTTTAAGTTCAGTTGATTTGTTAGAGACGGAGGCTGCTGTTGCGCAAAGAGAGAAAACATTGCTTACAGCCGAGGCGCAGCTTAAAAAAGCAGAGGACGACCTTAAACTCATTACAAATTTAGTTAATGACCCCGAGGTCTGGAACGCAAAGGTTGAATTGATAGATAAACCTGAGTTTATTGTAGAGGAGGTAGATTTATTGCAGAGTCTAAAGGATGCCTTTGCTAATAGGGCTGATTATTATGCTGCCAAAATTGATTTAAAAAATAAGGATATTAAAATCGCCACTGCCAAAAATGCCCTTTACCCTGAGGTTGATCTGATAGGTAGTTTTGGTTTAAACGGCTTAGGCAAGGATTATCAGGAGGCCGTCAAGAAAGTTGACTCCGACTATACTGATTGGAGCGTGGGAGTTAAATTTAGCCTTCCTTGGGGCGGCGCTGAACGGGCAAAATATGACCAGAGAAAATTAGAGAAGGCCCAGGCATTGCTATTGTTTAAAAGATTAGAACAAAATATTATTCTTGATGTAAGGGATAAGGTCAGATTAGTCAATATGCAGAAGCAACAAGTGGAGGCGGCTAAACTTTCCAAGGAAAAAGAAACACAGAACTACCAGGCGCAAAAAGAGCGTTACGCCGCCGGGCAGGTTTCTACTCACGATATGCTTGATTATCAAGATAGATTATCGCAGGCTGAGCTTGATTATGTCAAGAGCCTGATTGACTATAATATCGCGCTTATTAATTTGGATAAATCCAGGGGGTTGACCCTGGCGAAAAACAACATAAAGTTAGAGGAGTAAAAAAATGAAGATAAAAGGCAAAAGTTATTTATCTAAGAATATGATTTTGATATGGGTGGCTGTTTTATTTTTTGGCAGCTGTAGTGTAAGTCAAAAAGAAAAGACCACAGTGCAACAAAATGAAGCAATTCCAGTGAGGGGAGTAAAGGTAATTAGTAAGGATATTAAAAACACATTGGATTATGTGGGAAACATAAAGGCGCAGGATGAGGCGATAATTTATCCTAAGGTAAGCGGCAAGGTTATGGAAAAACTTAAAGAAGACGGCAGTTTAGTAACCAAAGGCGAGGCAATTGCTTATATTGACAGAGACGAAGTAGGTTTTAAATTTGAAAATGCGCCTGTAGAAAGTCCGCTTACCGGAATTATCGGAAGATTTTATGTAGATAAAGGCGCAAATGTTACACCTTCCACCCCTATAGCGCTTGTAGTGGATATGGATAAAGTTAAGATTAACTTAGATATTCCAGAGGCGTATCTACCCCGTATTGCTATTGGTCAGACTGCTACGGTGGGGGTCCAGGCATATCCTGGAGAGGAGTTTACCGGTGAGGTTTCAAAAATTAGCCCTGTTTTAGACTTAGATACTCGCACTGCCCCAGTTGAGATAGTCATTGCTAATTCCGACCATCGTTTGAAATCTGGGATGTTTGCTGAAGTAAAATTAATTATAGAGGTGCGCAAAGATGTCCCAGTGATTCCCAGAGAGGCAATTCTTGGCAGGGCGCCGAATGAATATGTGTATGTTGTAAATGGTGATAGAGCGAGTTTGCGCAAGGTTAAATTAGGAATCCACGACGGAGATGACTACGAAGTAATAGAAGGGTTAAATAAGGGCGATTTGGTTGTAGTGATGGGTCAACAGAGGTTGTCTGACGGCGCGCAGGTTAGTATTGAGATAGAAAATAATAAAGGAGAGGCAGAATGAACCTTCCAGAATTTGGCGTAAAAAGACCGATTACCAACTTAATGATTTTTTCGGCGATTATTATCCTGGCGTTATATAGTTTAAGCCGGTTAGGCATTGATATTATGCCTGAGATTGAGCCGCCGGCTATTTCTGTTATTTCCGCTTATCCCGGGGC
>Ga0272448_1001757_pt1 | contig 28553 bp, 22 predicted proteins | sample YNPCB0191_FD_202220 | JGI IMG/M metagenome (GOLD analysis project Ga0272448, IMG submission 202220) | Hot spring sediment microbial communities from Yellowstone National Park, WY, United States - YNP-CB-019-1 | ecosystem: Environmental > Aquatic > Thermal springs > Hot (42-90C) > Sediment... | reverse complement strand
GGGTGGTCGATTCCTTAAACATGGCCATAGTATACTAAGAATGCTCAGCGTTGTCTAAGCATACCGGACAAGTCAACTTCACAAACAAATGCACCAGGGTTTTTACGAACGAATCGGGGACTGCCCCACTTGTCCAACTTACCGTGCGCGTAGTTGTGTTATAAGTACCATTATTTGATGCACTATCTGCGAGAAAGGTGAGGTGCGCAGGCAGGATATCGGTAAGCAGCACATTGGTTGCCGAAGCGGCACCTATATTCGCATAAGTGAGCGTATAGGTGATAGTCGTGCCAGGGAGCACACTGGTCGATGATGCTGATTTTCCTAAATTGAATACTGGGCATGGTGGAGCATTACTGATGGCATATAATTTACTGCCGGAACCCAGGTATAGCAGATTATTATCACCGATGATCGGCGGAGTCATAATGATGCCGCTCGTTGCGAATATCCACTTCGATGTCCCGTCAGCATTAAGTGCCAGCATCGTTGGTGAATTCGAGCCAATATAAATGGTGCCGTCTGCGCCGACCGAAGGGGAGAAATCAACGGTAATCCCCTGCGTATTATATTTCCATCTCAGGCTCCCATCCGGATTGATGGCATATACTATCGTTGCCCCGCTCACCCCGGTGTAGATTGTGCCGTCCGCACCCAGTGCCGGGGAATAACTGATGGTGCCATCAGTTGCACAGCTCCATTTCACCGTACCGTCCGCCGGATTCAATGCATAGAGCTTGCGGTCTACAAGGCCACCGAGGTAAATAGTGCCATCGGGTGCAATCGTCTGCGGTGAGTTGAAATCGCCCGCAGGTGATATCCATTTCTGGCTACCATTCGCCGGATTGATGGCATAGAGCTTGTGATCAGACGGCAGCACATAGACTGTGCCGTCATTGCCGAGTGCCGTCGACCAGGAGATGCTACTGGTAAAGGAATGCTGCCACTTCAGCGTGCCATTCGGTGTTAAAGCGTAAAGACTCGTGCCGGCGCAGATGTAGATCGTGTCATCAGCCGCAATACTTGGCGAAGATCCGGTACCGGCACTCATCATATACCGCCATTTCAGCGAACCATCCGGATTGAGGGCGTAAAAACTGCTATTCGTTCCGGCAACATAGATAGTGCCATCTTTTCCGATTGCCGGAGAAGACCCCACTGCGCTTCCCATGCTGTATTGCCATAACGGTGTTCCGTCCGGCTTTAATGCGGTGAATGTTCCATTGTTGTTCCCGAAATAGAGCGTACCATTCGCCGCCAGTGCAGGATGCGACCAGATAGTGCCGCCACTGTCATACGCCCATTTCTGCGCAGGTACCGCAGGACCAGAGAAGATGCTGCGCCCGGCATGCTGGGCATCATGGTGGTCCATCCACCAGTCACCACGTTGCGCGAAAGCGCACGACGGCAGCAGCAAGCTGCCAATAAGAATCAACGCAAGGAAAAAGACGGGGTGATAGGCAATGCGGGATGACATATTATACCTCCTGGATTGTAAGAGACACCTAAAAGAGTGAAATAGGCGATATATCTGTTATACGCAAGGAGTATCCACTTAGTTCATACCATAATGCTAGTGATCGGTAAAGTGGCGGTAATACCAACAACTTGGGCGTCGTTCTTTCAATTGGTGAGGACAAAACCCGTTAAATGTTTTCAATTCAAGCAATGTATCACTTTTTATCCGGTGAGTTTTGTATTTCCACCGCTCACCTGCTATACTAACGATCAACAAAATCATTACCACCTGTCAGGAATTCGGAAGATGGCGTCAACATCGTCGCTTCAGCTCTGGCTCGATAACTATCTCGAATACCTGGGCGCCGTGCAGCGGGCATCGGTGCATACACTGAAGGGGTACACGGAGGACCTGTTGCAGTTTATCGCGTTTGCCGAGGAGCGTGGGCGTACGTGCTGGACAGCGGTGACGGTGGCGGATATTCGCCGCTATCTGGCGGAACTGATGAACCGGGAGGTGGCGCGGGCATCGGTGGCGCGCAAGCTGTCCGCGCTGCGCAGCTTCTTCAAATTTCTCAACGCGCGAGGGCTGCGCGAGGACAACCCCACCGTCGGCCTGCGCGCGCCGAAACTGCCCGAACGGTTGCCGCATTATCTAGAGGAAGACGAGATCACCGACCTCCTCCATGCCCCGGAGACGACCACGCCGCAAGGCCTGCGTGACCGGGCGATACTGGAGACACTGTATGCGTCCGGCATGCGCGTCTCCGAATTGACGGCGCTGGATGTCGCCGACCTGTCCCGTGCGGACCATACCGCCGGTCTGCGCGCACTACGGGTGGTCGGCAAAGGGCGCAAAGAGCGCGTGGTGATCCTCGGCGAGGAAGCGGTCGATGCCTTGCAGGCTTATCTCGGCGGCGGCCGCCCCACCCTGCTGGCGAAAGGCACCGGCACGGACGACGGCGCGCTCTTTCTCAACCGCACCGGCACGCGCCTCACTGACCGCAGTGTCGCCCGCATGCTGCACAAATATATTATGCTCACCTGTGCACGGCGCGGCATCAGCCCGCACGCCCTGCGCCACACCTTCGCCACGCACCTGCTGAACCACGGCGCCGACCTGCGCACCGTGCAGCAGTTGCTCGGGCATGTCTCGCTGGCAACGACGGAGGTCTATACCCACGTCTCCGCCCGCCGCCTGCGCGAGGTATATGAACAGGCGCACCCACGCGCCTAAATACTTGAGATCAGATTCACAGAAGGAACATCGCCGGTTCACTGACCGGCCTTGCAGGAGGTTCTATCAGTTATGGGTCCGATCCCGGTGACACCATTGCCATATGCGACCGACCACCCGCAGCGGAAGGTGCCGTATGTGACGTATTCCATCTTAGCGGTGAATATTCTGGTCTTCGCCAGTTTCTGGAACTACATCTTCAGCTATTATCCGCATATTAAAGGGTTCCTGGATCCCTGGGCATTCAGTGTGTCGCACCCCAATCTTATCACCTTATTCACCCATGCGTTTATCCAGATTGATCCGTTCCATCTCCTTGGCAATATGCTGCTCTTATGGCTCGTCGGTCGCGTGCTGGAGGATGGGTTGGGCCATACGTTGTTCACCCTGTTCTATTTCGCCAGCCTGGTGATGGCGACATTGCTGTACGGCATCATTGAGCGGACATTTATGCCTGGCGCAATGGACGCCAGCTTGATCGGCGCCTCCGGCGCTATCTCAGGGGTGATGGGATTGGCCGCCTTCCGGTTTTATCGCCTGCGTGTACGCACTATTCCTATTCTCACCATCTGCTGCCTGCCGATTCCCATTCCGGTGAAATTCTGGGTACCCTTCTGGATTTATGCCGTGTATTTTGCGGTGAAAGAGGTGTATGCGGGTGTGATGCAGATCTCCACGGTGAGCATCGGGCATTTCAACATCGATGTTCCCGAGGATCATGTCGCCCACTGGGCGCATATCGGCGGCTTGCTCCTCGGTGTGCTGGCGGCCTTCATGCTGGATTCCGTCAAGGAGGGGAAACGCGGGTATGCGCTGGAAGATGCCACGAAGGCGGTGAACGAGGGGATCCCGGCCAACGCCTCCATGCAGCAACTGGAGGAGATTTTACGCGAGCGACCGAATGATCCGGAAGTGCTGGAAGCAATCTCGGCACTGGCGATGTACAACGGCGATCAGGAGAAAAGCCGCCAGTTCTCCATCCGCCTGCTTCAAGTATGCCTTAGAGCGCATGAAAATGCGCGTGCCGTCTCCACATATTTAAGCCTGCTGTATGCCTTCCCGGATACCGTGTTGCCGGCCAAAGAGCAGCTTGCTATTGCCTCCACCCTGGAAGGCAGCATGCATTACCAGGAATCGGCGCAAGCCTTCGGACTCGTGATCGAGCATTATCCGCAAAGTCGTGAGGCGGAGAACGCGCTGTTGCGCAGTGCGCAACTGCACCATCGCTATCTGCGCGACTCGACCAGTGCGAAGTATATGCTGGAAGCGCTGTTGCAAGACTTCCCCGGCTCCCCGTGGGAAAGCCTGGCCCGTGAACGGCTGCGTGAGATTGAAAAAAACACGCGGTGATCATGGCGCATGGCATGCGCTTGCCTGGACCCCACAAGGATTTTCGCATGTCGCGGATAAGTTATACATAGACACACGAGACCCCGGGCAGACGAGGGATGCTGGTTCATGCCATTTCCGGTGCTGAATATCACTGCGCTCCCCCTTCGCACTGATCGCACATTGCGCGCAGTGCCGTATGTGACGTATACGCTGCTGTTTCTCAACCTCTGCATCTTCATCTTCAATCTGCGTCTCAGTGACTATGAGTTCTTTCAGTTCAGCACCCATTGGGGCTTCACGATCAGTCAACCCAGCCTGATCACTCTCTTCACCTATGTGTTTCTGCATGAGGATATCTTTCATCTTCTCGGCAACATGCTCATGCTCTGGCTGGTGGGCACGGTGTTGGAGACCGGTATCGGCAGCATCACGTTCCTCCTGCTGTATTTCGCCAGTTCCGTCACGGCCATCATCATCAACGGGCTGATCGGACGCGCATTTCTTCCCGATAGCCTCACCATGCCGCTCATTGGTGCCTCGGGAGCGATTGCCGGCCTGACCGGATTCGCCGCCATCCGCTTCTACCGTTTGCGCGTGCTGACCTTCCCGCTGGTCGGATTCATCGGCCTCCCGCTCCCCATCCCGCTCCCTATTCCAATCTGGTTGCCGTTATGGGCCTATGCCGTCTATTTTGCCGGACGTGAGTTGTACGCCGGTCTGTCGACGGTGCTGGTGCATCGAAGTGGCAGCGTGGGGCACTGGGCGCATATCGGCGGGTTGTTGCTGGGGGTGCTGGTCGCCGCATTATTACGCGTGCTGCAGGAGGGGAAGCGTGAATCGGTCTTGGAAGATACCATGCGTGCCGCAACCGGCGCTACCCCGCAGGCGCAGCCGCGGCGCGAGGTGCAACGCCTGCTGCGCGAATCACCCGATGATCCGGAAATGCTGGAAGCCATGGCAGCATTGACGCTGGTGAACGGCGAACACGAGCGCAGCCGGGAATTCTATACGAAAGCCATCCCGCTTTTCTTCAGCAGCGGCAACCGGGAGCGCGCGGCCACCTGTTACATGAATATTTTACGCATTGATCCGGAGAGCGTGTTGCCGGAACACCAGCAAATGTCGGTCGCCACCACGCTGGAAGCGATGAAACACTTCCCGGAAGCGGTGCAAGCCTTCCTGCTGATGGCGGATCGGTATCCGCGGTTGGAGGAAGCGCAGACCGCCTTGCTGCGCGCGGCGCACATCTACCACCGCTACCTGCAGGATCCCACGGAAAGTCAGCGCATTCTCACCAACCTGCTCACCATGTACCCCGACTCACCCTGGAGCAACCTGGCACACGAACGCTTAGCTACACTCAACGAAGCACTGCGCTCCCTGCCGTTTATCGACCAGCAGACCTCTCCCCCGGCTCCTCCCCTGGAAAGGGAGGGGGGTAAATAGCAACTCCCCTCCCTTTCCAGAGTCAGATCGGGGGTCAAGTACACATATTAAGAATTCGTTCGCTTGTGCACTGCATCAGGCATGACTCGCAGAAATGGAAAAATGTCGTTTCGCCCCTGCATGACGATGGCTTGAAATATGCCAGAATGGCACGGTATGCGGGTCATAATCGATACAGATCCTGGTATAGATGACAGCGTGGCATTAGCGCTGGCCGTGCACTCCCCGGAACTGGAAATCGCCGCCATTACGACGACGTATGGCAACACCACGGTGGAACGTGCGACGTGCAACGCCTTGCACCTCCTCGCACGCCTGGAGGTGCGGGAGAAGATCCCCGTGCATCCCGGCGCGGACCGCCCCCTGCTGCGCCCCCTGGCCGTCGCCGCCGAGACGCATGGCGAAACGGGGATCGGCTATGCGGCGTGCGAGATGACCGCAGAAACCGGTGATGTCGCGGCGCCCGGGGTGATGCTGCGCCTGGCCGCAGCGTCTCCCACGCCGATCACCTTCATCTGCCTTGGGCCGCTGACGAATCTCGCGCTGGCGCTGGCGCTCGATCGCCCGCTGCTGCAGCAACAGGTGGCGGAAATCGTGCTGATGGGTGGTGAGCCGGATGGCCATGGCAACGTCACACCGGTCTCCGAGTTCAATTTCTGGTGCGACCCGGAAGCTGCGCAGATCGTCTTCAACAGCGGCATCCCCATCCGCATGGTCGGGCTGAATATCACCCGGCGGATGGTGCTCACCTGCCGCATCATCACCTTCCTATCGAACCATGCGTCGCCGAAGCTGCGCTGGTGGGGCGACATGCTGCGCTTCTATGAGGAGTTCCACCGCATGCATGAGGGCCTGGAAGGGTGCATCATCAATGATCCGTTGGCCGTGGCGCTGGCCTTCGCACCGGAACTCGGCGAAGCCCAGCCGATGTACGTGGAGATTTCTCGCCATGAAGACCTCACCCGCGGGCAATCGCTTTGTGATCGGCACGGCTTCCTGGGGCAAGCCGCAAATGCCACTGTCTACACCACGGCGCGCTGGATCGATATCCTGCAGCTCGTGAACGAGCGTGTATTCGAAGGCGTCTTGCCGGTTGATGAACTATCGCGAGGTGTCGCGCTGACAACGTAAAACCTCCCCGCTGGACCTTGGACATTAGACTTTTGACCAAATATGCGAATCGCCTTATTCGATAATCATATAATGCTTGATGGCGCGCAGCGCTTTCTGCTGGATCTTGCCCAAGGATTGCTTGCCCACAAATGGGAAGTGGTAGGAATCACCGGTGCGGATGGGCCGTTGAGCGCCGGTTTTACCGCGCTGAATATTCCCGTTCATCTACTCCAGCTTCGTCCAGAAACGTGCGGTGATCAATTGCCATCCTGGTGGAATGCCTGCTGGCTGCTCGTCCTGCCGCTCGCGTCCTGGCTCCGCCGCCAGCAAGTCGATGTGCTATATGCCAACTCGCCAACGACGGCGCTCCTCGGTGGATGGGCCGCACGCCTGGCTGGAACACGCGTGATCTGGCGGGTACACCTCGCGGAAGAGCTTGCCCACTCACGCCTTTACTCCTCATGGTGCGCGCACCTGGCCACACGGATTCATGCCGCCTCAGACAGCGTGCAGCATAGCCTCCCACGGGCGGCACAGCGGTACGCGCGGACCCGCCTGCTTCCTCCCGCCATCAATATCGAGCGCTTCTCCGCTATGGCGCCCGCCCCCCGCAAAGGCCGTGAACTGCCGCTGTTGGGCATGGTGGGCTGCTGGCGTCCTTCCTGCGGGCAGGAAGTGTTGATGCGTGCCGTGCGCCTGCTGCAGGAAGGCGGGCGACGGGCGCGTGTGTGCCTGGTCGGGAAGACACAAACGGCGGAGGAAGAGCGTTACCGCGCGGTCGTGCTGAGCGCGGTGAAGGCGGCGGGCTTGAGCGAGCGTATCAAAGTGCGCGAGACGGTTGACGATTGGCCGGCATTTATTGCCAGTTGCGATATCATCGTAATCCCGACCCTACGCGAAACTACCGGCCGGCTGGCGTTGGAGGCAGCGGTCCTTGGTCGCCCGGTGATTGCCAGTCGAGTGGATAATCTCAACGGCATCCTGGAGGATGGGCATACCGGCCTGCTGGTGCCCCCGAACCACCCCCAGGCGCTGGCCGATGCGCTCGCGCTGTTGCTGGCCAGCCCGGCCCTGCGCCTGCAAATGGGGCGCCAGGCACGCGTCCGCTGTGAGGAGCATTTCCGACTCGACGCCATCCTCACCGCCATCGAATCTCTCTTCCCGGGGCCCGAGGACAAAAAAGTCACCTGGCTCAATCCGCCGCAATGGCGGTTGTGATACCAGGCGAGCAAAGGCCGTACTACGGTGGGCGCGGCCTGTTGCGACACGCCAAACCGATGATTACCCTACCGTGGCGACATCCGCCTCGAAATACGCGCGAAGTTCGTCAGCGACCGGCGGAACCTCCATCGGGACGTTGCCGTTGCGCAGGGAGTGGGTGGCCATGCAGCCGGCAGCGACGCTGTAGCGGGCGGCGATAGGTGATGTTTTGATGGGGCCGCCTTCGCGCAGGTAGTGTATGAACTCCGCCACGATCTTCGGGTCAGCACCGCCGTGGGTGCCGCCTGCATCCGGAATGAAGTACTGGATATCACCGTAGTGCTGATAAGAGTCATAGCGGTGCGACCACACCTTCACCACGCTCTGCCCTGGAATGTCGCCAAAGTTCTCCATCCGCCCTTCAGTGCCGATGATGGTGTAGTTGCGCCAGGCATCCGGCGTGTAGTGGCATTGCTGGTACGAGGCGAAAACGCCGTTATCCAGCAGCATCTGCATCATATTGATGTCTTCCACATCGATAATCGGGTTCAACCCCTTCTGGGCGAGCGGCGGCCAGTTCGCCTGCACGAAGCTGGGATTGCCGCGATCGGTGGCGCCATGGCGGTCGGTGATCTGATCGTAGAGCGTCAGCCCGCCCATCGCGGTGACGCGCCGGGTATACCCACCGCACAGCCAGTGCAGCACGTCGATGTCATGCGCGCCTTTCTGTAGCAGCAATCCCGTCGACTTGGACCGCTCGGCATGCCAGTCTTTGAAGTAGGCATCGCCGCCGTAAGCGACGAAATGCCGGCACCAGCCGGCCTTCACCTCACCGATGGCCCCTGCATCGATGAGCGCTTTCATCTTCTGGATCGTCGCGAAGTGGCGCATATTGTGCCCGAGATAGAGCTTCTGGCGGTGCGCGAAGGCGGTGCGCAGGATGCGATCGCACCCGTCGATGGTGATCGCCATCGGCTTTTCCAGATAGACCGCTTTCCCGGCCTCCAGCGCGGCCACGGCATGCTCTTCATGCACGAAGTCGGGCGAGGTGACGAAGACCGCGTCGATATCCGGGCGCGCCAGCAGTTCGTGATAATCGGCGGTGACAAATACCTCCGGACCGTACTGTGTCGCAAAGTGCTGCAAGGCGACAGGATTGATATCCGCGCCTGCCACCAGTCGCACGCCATCTTCCGGATGATGCGCCAATGCGGCTAACCCGCCACGCCCTCCGACACCGATCACCCCGATACGTAATTCATCGAATTTGCTCATAAGGATACTCCCGAAAGGCAATGAGATCGGCCTCAGCGTAGTGCTTCAACGCACCACTGTCAAGCGCTGCGGTCGATTCAGCTATGGAATAACGAGGAAGCAGCAGGTTGTTCAGCGGGAAATGTGCAAATCGTCTTTTTCCGGGTAACATAGTTGGGAGAGACTTGATTCGATTTCTCATCTGTGAGAAGATGATTTGGTAGCGTAATCACACTGGCGGTAACATGGTGGCGGCACGTCGCGGCGATAATCGAGAGTATACCATCACCTGGAGAACATGGCTGGGGTTAATCCTCATCGGCACATGTGTATTGGCGCCGTTGGCGATCATCTGCTTCCTGGCGGAAGAATGGAACAAGAAGCTCTGCCGGCACAAGCGTGCCATGAAGCTGATGAACTCGCTGACCCGCAAGAGCCCGCAGGTGCCGACGCTGATCGCACGTGGACCATCAACACGCCTCTACTCCGTGAAAGTCGTACCGAGCTTCGATCATATGGCGCTCTTCCAGGCAGTATGCACTGTCCCGCACTGCCTGCAGGACGATGAGCTTGCGCTGGTGCAAGGCGATGCCAACGCGGATATGACGGAACCGGCATGGGTGCTGATGACCGATACACGCGTCTGCCGGTGCGAAGCCCGCAACCTCTGGCCGAAAGCGGCGCGTTTCAGCTACGATTTCCCGTATAGCGAGATGCAGAGCGTGCTGGTTTTCACCACGCCCACCGAGGCATTGCTCTGGGTTGACGGCTGCCATGTGGCCGGATTCCCTCTCAGTCGCCTGGAAGAAGTGCGCGAGATGGCACAGTGGATCCGGGCGATCGCCGGGCGCCGCCTCCCCATCGCGCTCTATTGCCCGCAGTGTGATTCCGCCAATGTGGAAGTGTTACTCAACAGCGCCGAGGAGCGATACCTCTATTCACTCGGCAATGCGACGATGCTCGAGTTAATCAACGAACTGCTTACCAACTCGGAGACGGTGTTGAAGGTGACAGTGAAAAAGAGTTTCGTGCGCGTCGACGAAGATACCGACCTGGAAGTGCTGCGTGGCAGTTGTGTTGACTGCGGATTGAAGTGGCAACTGCAGGAACGGAAAGCAACCCCGACGCAGGATGCAAATGTGCACCCTGTTGGCGAGCCGACATAAACAGCACATCAGTTGTGAAGGAATTCACAAGTCAGCCGGCAAATATATGCATGAGCATGATTATTAACGATAAACAAGAGACGGTACGCTTTTCCGCGCAATCGTTGGATGATATCAAGCCGCAATTCGCGCAATTAGCTGATCAGTATATGCGAACCTGGCAATTACCCTGCGCGTTGGCGAACGCCTTCGGCTACCTGGTCGCCGGCAGCCTGACCTGTTCGCATGAGTGTTCCAGTGCCCCGGAATGTGCCGCGGCGCGCCGGCGCGCTATCGAGGAATCGGTGCGCTGGGGTGAGCCGTCCGTCTATCTCTGCCCACAGGGAAACGTCATCTGGGCCGTGCCGGTGATGATGAACTCCGTGGTAACCGGCGGGGTGATCGTGACGAAAGTCGAAGCCCCTGCTGGCGGTCATGATTATTCGCCGATTACGACCACGGATATTCGCCGGGCAGCGGTCGATCTGTTGACGATGACCGAAGAGGCCAACCTGACCAACGCCGCGCTCCTCGAACTGAACCGGATGGCCGCGCAACGCGAATCCGAGCGCGCCGAGGCTATCCATGAGCTGAAAGAGCAAAATTACCAATCCATCCGCGATATTTACCTGGTGGAAGAACCGGCGCTGATTGCGGCCATCAAGCGTGGCGATCGCGCCGCGGCGCGCGAGATCATCAACCGTGTGCTGGTAGGCATCTACTACATGGGTCGCGACCGCACCCTGCTGTTGAAGAGCTTCCTGCTGGAACTGGTGGTGATGATGTCGCGCAGTGCGGTGGAAGCCGGCGGCGACCCGACCGAACTACTCGGTACGAACTACTCCGCCTTCGCCGAGCTGGCGCGCATCGATTCCGAAGAGGAGCTCTGCGCCTGGCTGGTCGCGATGCTCGAGAAGGTGATGGACGCCATCAAGGCCAGCCACCACTTCCCCATCGGCATGCTGATGGGCGCGGCGCTGAAATACATGCAGGAGCATCTGCACGAGGAACTCTCGCGCGACGATGTGGCCAAAGTCGCCTGCCTGTCGCCGTCGCACTTCAGCCGGGTGGTCAAGCAAACCTTCAACCAGTCCTTCACCGATCTGCTGGCCAAGATGCGCGTCGACAAAGCGCGCGAGATGCTGGTGCTCACCGAGAAAAACCTGCTGCAGATCTGCATGGACTGCGGCTTCAGCGACCAGAGCTACTTCACCAAAGTCTTCCAGAAATTCACCGGACGCACCCCCGGCGAATACCGCCGCCTCCACCGCTCCACGCTTTAGCGGCATGTGGCACGGGCTTCCAGCCCGTGACGTCGCATGGGCTTCCAGCCCATACCTATTTTCTCGCCTTGGCTGGAAGCCCAAGCCTCTTTTCTCGCCTTGGCTGGAAGCCCAAGCCTCTTTTCTCGCCGTGGCTGGAAGCCAAGGCGACACACGGCCAGGATGGCCGTGCCACATGCCACCGCACGAGAGTTCCATGGCGCACGAGGTGACAAAACGAGGGCGTGAGATTGCCAAATTCCGCGCACGAGAGTGCCAGACTTCCAGATGCCGTCGCGCTACAGTATATATGGTACTGCGACGTACATGCGGAGGTGGATTATGGACCGACAATATTATATTGATCTCGCGGCCAGTGGACTGAGTATGCCGATCGGATCCGATCTGGTGTTGCACGAATATGTTGACCCGGAAGCGATCCTTGTCAATGGAGAACGCTTGGGACGTGTGCTGGAAGAGACGGCCCAGCGCTTTCAGACCCCACTGGCGTTCCCCCATATGGACCTGGAATTAGAGAAGAGTGTATTGCTGGAGAAGCTGGGCATTCCCGCGGAGGAACGGGCGAAATTCCATTTTGCCGCCTGCCCGGGTGAAGATGTTTTTGCGATGCTGAAAGCACACCTGCATGACCCATTGAGCCCACACCTGCAGGCGCATATCGACTCCATCACCTATATCGCCGCACACACTGATCTGCTGCCGGTGGGGATGGCCATCGGGCCATTTTCACTGATGACCAAGCTGGTCAGTGATCCGATCACCCCGGTGTGCATGGCGGGGATGGGCGTCACCGCGGAAGAGGATGACGAAGTACGCATGGTCGAGTGGGTGCTGGAACTGGGTCTCAAGATGATCCTCCACTCCATCGACGCCCAGGTGAAGGCCGGCGCGAAGGCGATCTTCATCGCGGAACCGGCGGCGAATCGCGTCTATTTCTCCCCGAATCAACTTGACGCCGGCTCGGATATCTTCGAACGCTACGTGATGGCCTTTAACCGGCAGATCAAGGCCTTCCTCGATGCGCACAATGTGGACCTGATCTTCCATTGCTGCGGGGAATTGACTGACTACATGGTGACGAAATTCGCCGAACTTGATCCGGCCATCATGAGCCTGGGGAGTTCGCGGAAACTGTGGGAGGATGCCCGCCTGCTGCCCAAAAATATCGTGCTCTACGGCAATCTGCCCTCCAAGCAGTTTTACGCGGACTCGCTGATCACTGTCTCCGAAGTCGCCCGCCGCACGGCCGAGCTCATCCGCAAGATGCGCCAGGTGGGACACCCCTTCATCGCCGGGACGGAATGCGACGTGCTCAGCGTACCCGGCAAGGAGCATATCATCTTTGGAAAGGTCTGTGCCATGCTGGGCAGCGGCGTCGCCTGCGTACACTGAGACCGGGGTTCCGTTCACTGTCCCCCCGCCCTCCTTCCTCCCCCGGAAGGGGAGCGCAGTGGACGATACAATGCCGTGGGGTCCACAACCGGACCCCACGGCATTTGGCACTACGGCATCTTGTATGTCACTTCGATGCCCTGTCCGACCGGCACAAGGACGCTCTCCAGGCCCGGGCGTTCATGCACGTAGGCCAGGTATTGCGCGAGGGCAGGCGCACGGCTGATGGCTTTATCACAGCAAATGATGGCGCCACTGGAAACCTGTTCGAAGATGATGCGGAAATAATGCAATGATTGCGACTTATCGGCATCTATCAACACAAAATCAAACGGCCCTTCCAGTACAGGCAACAGTTCCAGCGCATCCCCCTGTACCAGGGTAATTCGATCGCCGTATGGGGAACGCGAGAAGACTTTTTTCGCCAATTCGAGCTGCCACACATCGTTCTCGATGCTTGTTACCAGTCCGCCGGTCGTCGCGGAAGCGTCCGCCAGCCACAAGGTGGCGTATCCATCCGCCGTGCCGATTTCCAGGATGTGTTGCGCGCGGATCGCCTTTACCATGATATTCAAGAACTGTCCGGCCTCTCGATCAACGCGAGGTGTCCCGCCGTTCAATCGCGATGTTTCTTCGATTTCGCGAAGCAAGTCTGCTAGTTGTACATCCATTATCGCTTCCCCCATTGTCTCACCGATGCGCCATGATGCCCGACGGACGGACTGCGCACTAAAGATGTACCCGCCATTATGCGCCTGCTGCCGGTCTGAAATGACCCAGGAGGGAATTTCTATTGACAACGCGGAATTTTTGGTACAAAGTCGTACGTGCCACGCCGCAGGCTTCGCACATCACCTAACCCCCCGGCCCCCTTCCCTGGGAAGGAAGGGGGAGGAACTGGTGGATGTGTGATAGTGGGTAAAAAACGAGTGCTTCTCCACTACGCCCCTGCGTTACAGGCAATTCATACTCATGCTCATGCTCTTACTCATGCTCAGACCGATTCGAGATGTGGTTTTGAGCACGAGCACGAGTATGAGTAAGAGCATGTAATCAGGTATTATGTAAACATATCGATAGAGGTGGAACAAACCATGGCTGCATGCCGAACAATACATACCGAGCAGATTTCCGATGCCGTCGCGCAACTGTATGTGCAGGCGAACCGGGTGATCCCCGCCGAGATGAAGAACGCCGTTGCGCGCGCCGTCGAAGTGGAAGCCTCACCGGGTGGGCGCGATGTGCTGAAGCTGTTGCTGGACAATTATGCGGCAGCGGAAACGACCGGGCTGCCGATGTGCCAGGATACCGGGCTGGCAGTGGTAATAGCGGAATTGGGGCAAGATGTACATCTCGACGGCGACCTGCAGGAGGCCATCGATGCGGGCGTGCGGCGCGCGTGTACAGCGGGATATCTCCGCGCCTCCGTGGTGGCCCATCCGCTACATAGGGTGAACACCGGCGATGATACCCCGGCGATCATCCACCTCGAACTGGTGCCGGGGGACCGCCTGCGCCTGGTGGTGTTGCCGAAAGGCGGCGGCAGTGAAAATGCCAGCGCGCTGCAGATGCTGAAGCCGTCGGACGGCGCCGAGGGGGTGATGCAATTCGTGGTCGACCGCCTCTCCAGCCAGGGGGTCAACGCCTGCCCGCCGCTGGTGATCGGCGTGGGCATCGGCAGCAATTTCGAGGGGTGCGCGCTGCTGGCGAAACGCGCGCTGTTGCGGCCACTCGGCCAGCCGAGCCCCGACCCGGAGGATGCCCGTATTGAAGCCGAACTGCTGCGCCGCATCAACGCATTGGGCATCGGCCCTGCCGGCTATGGCGGCACGGTAACCGCGCTGGCCGTGCACGTGGAAACCGCCCCCTGCCACATCGCCAGCCTCCCCTGTGCGGTGAATGTGCAGTGCAATGCGCATCGGCGGGCGGAGGTCACGTTATAGCATGGGAGCGCGACAAGCTTACCTTGCCGCGCTCCCATGTGCTTTGCAAATAACCGTGTTGAATTACTTCACCAGGACATCTGCCGTCTGCCGCCATTCCACGCTCACGCCAGCCTGCAATACCACCGGCTGCGGCAACGCGTAACGCTGATAGCGTCCTTCGCCGGCTTCGGAGGTAATGGTCGTCCCGGCGATCTCGATGCTCCCCGTCTCGCCGCGCATTTCCAGCGCGGCCAGGGTGATGGGGGTGTCGCTGAAGGTGCGCTGCACGGTCAGGGTGACGGCGCCGCTTTCCGCCACTTCGAGCGTTGCCCAGAAGAGCGGGTGCACGATGGGATAGCGGCCCGGCGTGGTGGGGCGCAGGCGCAGCAGGCCGGGTTGCGGGGCGTAGAAGAAATCCAGCCACGCGTCATAGACCAGCCAGCTTGCCGGGGCGGTCATGTAATAGGTGCCCCAGTTCTGTTCACCGGTGACCGGGCGATACATCAGGCGGGTATCGCAGGGATGGGCGCCATTGCGCTCCACCGCGTCGACAATGCGCTCCCATAGCGGCCACAGGCGCGGGTCGTTCTGCCCGGCGACGGCGGTCATCATGAAGCCTTCGACGTAGGGCACCCAGCCGTAATCGGAACCGGCCTGCCCGTCGCCGCTCACTTCATCCGGCGGGATGGCAAAGCGCTCGCTGCCGTTCAGGCTCAGCAGCGCATCGACGACGGAGGCCAGCCGCTGCTCATCCAGCACGTCCACGCCGCATAACAAGCGCGCATAGACCTGGCCGGCAAGCTGCCCGGCATGGCAGGTTTCGCGCCTCACGCCGGCGGTATTCCCGTAGGCGATGTAGTAGCGCCCGTTCCACAGGTCAGTCTCAATACGATTGATGGCCGCGGGTCGCCAGCGGGCGATGTCGGCAAGCAGGGTCTGGTCATCGCGCTCCCGCGCCCACTTCTCGCAGATAGCCAGCGCCGCCAGCCAGAGCGTGCCCATGTAGGCGGTGGTGCCGATGTAGTGGTAGCTGTCATAGCTGGTGCCCAATTCACCGAGCTGCGCCACGCCGTCGCCGGCATCCGCCCATGCCCCATGCCGGTACAGCGCGCGACGCATGCGCGGCCACATCGCCTCTGCGAATGTTGCATCACCGGTGCTCCAGGCATGCCGTGCACATTGAATGATGAAGGAACAGGTGAGGTCCGGCCAGGTGGTCTCGTTGGGTTCGCGCTCCAAGTGCCCACCGCCCAGGTCATGACTGATGCCGCCGTTTACTCCCTGGATGGTTGCAAATTCGCTCAGCTCCGTCACATTGAGCTGCGGGAAGAAGAGCTGCGTGGCGGGATGGGCGGCCAGTCGCTGGTCGATGGTGCCATAACAGCCGGCCATCTCCGTCGGCCCCTCGTTGATGCTGTAACGCCCATCCTGGTAGAGCACGCTGTTGGTGATCAGTGGATAATTGCAGTTGGAGAGTCGCCGCGTGAGCCAGCCGGGCAAGGTGCTGTCTGCCAGCAACGCCGCCAGCGCGCCGGTCTCCGCGAGCAACTCGTCAGCTTCGTTGACCAGCGCGGCCAGCAGGGCATCGCCATCACCGAAATAGCGCTGCCAGTAGCGCCCGCGGTCGACGCCCAGTGAATCGACCCAATGTGGCATCGCCGTCACCAGCACCATGGTCGCGGTGACTGTACCGCCAGCAGGAATGATCAGTTCGGCGCCAGCTTCACCGGTCCCCTCGCCACAGGTGATCTCTGTGGTCATGCCGTCCTGCTTGACTACCGCCAACAGATGCTCACCCGCGGAGGCGAGAAATTCTGCTGCCGGCGTGCCGGTATAGCGGATGGCGCTGTATTGCGCGGTGTCCACACGGCTCTCTGCGCGACCGGTGGGATCATCCCAATAGCGATAGAATCCGTCGCCGTAACCGATGCCGCTCTCATAGCCGGCCACGCCGCCGCCGATGCCGACGAGGTTCGGCCAACCCATCTGGCAGCGCACCACGCGGTCTGTCTCGCCGGAATTGGTCACTTCCCAGCGGAGCAGGAAGCCGGGGATGCTCGAGCGGCGCAGATCCTGCGGACAGAGCGTGCCGGTCAGCGTCACCTTCGCCGTCACGCCGGGGAAGATATCCGGTGCGGTGAGCGTCGCCTGCGGGAAGCGCGGGTCGTATGCCAACTGCGGGCATGCCTCGTGCCCGGTGACAATGGGACGAGACGCCAGGTCTTTCACCACGCCATCACACGCCACGGCCAGATACGCGCCGGCGAGACCGTTCGGGTACTCCAGCGGTGCATCCTGGCTGTTATTCATGCTGAAATTGCGGAAGCGGCCATCGCGGCAGATATCCACCCGTCCGCCGCCAATGCCGCCGAGTGGCACGCCGGACGCTGCCCAGAGCGGATCAGCTTGCACGGCGATCCACTCCTCTGCCATGCCGCTGGTGAGGAAACGCGGCCAGGTGCAGAGCAGCAGGTCAGCCTGTGTCACCGCTGCCGGCCAGCCGGTCAGCACCATCTCACCGCCACCGCGGGCCAGCATCGCCTTGCCCAGGCAGTACCAGACCATGCCCGGCTGCGTGGAAGAGATGACCGCCGGTGTGACGGCCCCCTGTCCGGGCGCCATCGATGTATGCGTCTCATGTAACCCGATCAGATCAACGCGCGCGGAAACGCCATTCAACTGCCCCACCACATCTGCCGGCACACGCACAAACAGATAGTACCCGAGCGGTCCCAGCGGGCTGGGGATATGAATGGCCACCGGCTGCGTCAAATCCACGCCGGAGTACAGTAATTCTTGATGCTCATTCTCGCGAATATCCAACATTGTTCGTCCTTACCCTGGTATATAACCGTAAAAATACCCGCGGTAATAATAAAGAGCCTGGGAAGGAATGTCAACCTTGCCAGCGTTTGCACAGTTAAAACGGCTCAACGCTATTACCCGCGTGATTTATAAGCGTCAGCGCACACATTGGGCTTAGCGCTGACGCTCATCTTATGATACTGCGGCAGGCGCCCCTGTGCTCGCTAGCTTTTCGATGCGCAGCACCATATTGCGACACCACCAGAGTGGGATGAAGCCAACCACGCCGAATGAGCAGTCGATGAGACGCCAGAAGAAGGGGATGCCGCGGAGCGGCCCCATGATCAGCGCCAGCGGCAAGACCAGCACGCAGGTGATGAGGCCGAACTCGATGACCCAGCGGTTGCGCACCGGATCTTTCAGCGGGCCCCAGAAGGCGATGGCAATGACGATATGGGCAAATGCCAGCCAGTCTGTCCCGTAGGCGATGAAGGGGTATTGGCGGTAGGTCACCTGGAGCGCCCGGTAGACATGGGTGATCCAATCAGCTAGCCCGGAGGCACTGGTGATAAACTGGTTGTTGGGATTCCCGATCCAGCGAAAGAGAATATATAACTCCCATTCCAGTGAAAACGCCGTCAACCCGCTCAACACGACACCGATCATGAACAGGCACAACACGATCTTCACGCGCTGCTTCAGACGCTGGATTTCGGTCATTACGTTCCCCCCTGATAGGCATTTCTGGGTTGGCTGGCAGGAATTGACGATAATGGAGTTTCGGGGGCAGGCACCGAAACTCCTTTTATCATCCACCCAGGGATGCTTGCAAAGAACCGGCAGCCTCTCTGCACCGGGGGGCGCTGTCAGGTCTCCACATTCGAAAACGCTGTGCTGCTCCATCCGCGATATTCCACGCTTACCTGACCCCGATTACCATGATGCCACTCTACGGTGCCGGGGGGAAGGTCGGCATTCTAAAGGTTCTTGGCAGCGAGAACACCCAGCCGCCCATATTCGGGTAGGCCTGACTGAAGGGGAGTGTCTCGCCATCGACGCGTGCGCCCATGCGCCAGAAGAGCATCTGCCCGGAGAATGAGGGGAAACGCTGCACGATATCTGCGAGCGCGAGAGGGGCCTGCGCAGTACTGCCGGTGATATCAGTGGCCAGCATGGAATACGTCTGTTGCTGCGGAAAGACCGCGCTTGATGAGATCTGCAGCAAATAACTGGTGGCACGCGGTACCAATGCGCAGTTGAAGCGTCCATCAACAGGCGCCACCTGATCCGCCGGTGTACTGAGTGCGGGCGGTGCGGTCAATGTGACATGCGCGGAAACGGCACTTTTCGCCCCAAGGACCAGGTGGTAGCTATCCGGGTGACTGAGCGATGGATCATTCAAATCATTCGGTTTATACTCGATATACAGGGCACGCACCTGATAACCGCTGTTCTCGCCGGCGTTCAACGGCACCCGGCGGGCGGTCACGGTGAAGTTCGTATCGCTGACTGTCATCTGGCCGTTCGTCAGTTGATCCAGCGAGTCATCGAGGGTGGAGGCGAAGCTGAACTGCGTGACGGCGCCGGAATTGGGATCCAGTGTGATGGTCACCACGGTTGATTGCATCACCGCGGGGGAGGTCAGCGGGATGGCGGAATCGGCATAGGACGTCGTGTGGCCGTCCACCACGGCAAGCGGGGCATTGGGATTGCCGTCACGATAGATAATATACGCGACGACCCGGCTATTCATGGACGGCCAGCGGAGCAGGTTGGCGCCGTATGGCTGGTTGTCATACGCGGCATCGGCCATGGCGCCGACGGCAAATGCGCCCGCCGGGGGGGTGGTGGTGACCGTGACAGTGAAGGTAGTGCGGTCGGAGGAATTGGCGGTGCTCGTCGCGATGATATGGTAGGTGCCGGTCACAGGCGGAGCGGTATAGACGCCATTACTGGTAATGGTGCCGCCATCCGGCTCCTGGACACTCCAGGTCGACGCCTTGGTCGCCTTGAAGGTGACGGTCCCGCCAGGCGCCACCGTATGGGATGGCGCGAGGATGCTGAAGGAGGAGCCCCCAACGCTCGAACTGCACCCGCCTATCAATAGCGGCAACACGACCATGCAGGTGATGACTGCGAGTAACCCGATGCGCATCATGAGGATTCCCCCCCCTCGAAAATTGGGATTGCGGACTGCGGAATGCGGAATATCGGCCGGCACCCACGACGTCCACGGGCATGTTCATTTGTTACCGATGAAGCGTCTGCTGATGCAGATGATCACCTATTATACCGCATACCCCTGCCTGCACGGCAATAAACCGAATCAATTCGAAGGCAAGCTGAGCGCAGACCCGGCGGAATTTCGTTGTGCAGCAGGAGTCACCGGTTGCAGACGCGAATTGAGACCAAAGGATTATTGATCGACCTGTCGGTGATTCAGATGGCCTGCCCCAAATGCGGATATGCAAAAGCCTCGTCGTATCAAGACTGCACACAATGTGCCAAGTCGTCATATGATGTCGACGACAACGCCTCCACCGATGAGCTGGCGGACATGCTCGCGCAAATGGAACCGCCGCCGCCGCCATCTGCCCCTTCCCTGAACGACTGGGTCGCCTTTGATCTGGGCGGGGTATTGCTGACCTGCGTCCTGCTGGTCCTGCTGGCCAATGTTTTCCTCGTCCCTATGCTGTTCCTGTCCGCCAGCCCCATCGGATCACTCATCTACTGCGGCCCCCCGGCGCTCTTGCGCATCTTCGGCGCCCTCCTGTTGCTCCACCGGCAGCGCCACGGCTTTTATGTCCTGCTCGCCGCCGCCATTTACGGTTTCCTGGTCAGCCGGTACAGCGCGATGGCGGATATTGTCAACTTTGCCTCGCTGGTTTTCATCACGATTCCGGTAATTCTTTATTGGGAGCGCCTGGATTAAAATGCAAAAGATGACTATACTGATAGCGGAGGACACGTCAGGATGGACTGCCCACAATGTGGATATGTGATGGACCCGTTCGAGGAGGAATGCCCGCGATGTAAACGCCTGGGCACCAAGGCCGGCGTTGCGCCGCCTGCCGGCACACGGACTCAACCACCAGCCGAGCCCGCCCTCTCCAGTATGCCCGCACCGCCCCCCTCTGCTTCCGCACCACGCCCGGCAACACTCGGCACGCAGGCGACAAACGTCGCGCGCGACACGGTGCAATCCATGCGACCGGAGCCCCTCTTCAACATTGATGCACCGGATATCGGCTGGCCGCTGACTATATTGCTCTGGATTGTCATCATCTTCAATAGTCTGGTGGTTGCTGTAGTCATCCTTGGGGCAATCGGCGTCCAACTTTTCCTGAACAACGATCAAGCCACACATGCTGTCGGGGCGCTCATGTGGCTCATTCTTCTCGTACCTGCTGTTCAATTGATCTCCGCCATCGCGATGTTGCGTTGCCAGCGCTGGGGCTTTTATCTTTACTGCCTGTTCGTTGTGGGTCCCGTCTTCCTCGGGCTGATGCTGCACGGCATCCCAACAAATTACCTCCGGCTCGCTATTGAAACCATCCCTGCCGTCGGCATCTTCATCCTGGTGTTGTCGAAGTGGGATATGTTTGAGTGATCCAGGTCGGGTGCCGGAGGCTACCCATCCCCGGCACCCGAACCCCGATACCCGTCCCTACGCCGCTTTCCGGTATTGCTGCTGCGCTTCGGTATTCGCTTCAAAACGTTTCGCCACTTCCTGCCAGTTGATGTTCTGGCAGAAGGCATCGATATATTTCGCGCGGTCGAGCTGGTAGTCGAGCAGGTAGGCGTGCTCCCAGACATCCATCACCAACAGCGGCTGCACACCGGGCAGGATATTGTCCTGGTGCAGGGTGATCCAGTTATTGAGCAACTGTTTCTTCCGGGAGTCGTAGAACAGGATAGCCCACCCCACCCCGCGCATGGCGCCGATGGCGGTGAAGTCTTTCATCCAGCGGTCGTAGCTGCCGAAATCCTGCTGGATCTGCTGATAGATCCAGCTATGGGTATCCGGCTTGCCGTTGCCTTTCAAGTTCTCGAAATAATACTCATGCAGCCGCATGCCACAAAATTCAAAACCGAGCCGCCGCTGCAACTCGGCATAATCCGGCGTGCGCTCCTTGCCCTCGTCGAAGAGCTGGCCCAAGCGCTCCAGCAGCGTGTTGGTGTTATTCACGTACCCCTGGTACAGCTTCATATGGTTCTGCAGCGTCTCATCGCTGATCCCCTGCATGCCCAGGATGCGCGAGTAATTCTCCGCCTGATACTTCTGATACATGATCTCCTCCTTCTATCCCTTGCGGGACGGGTGTCACGCACCACTATACCGGTTCTCCCCCACCCCACCCCGCCAGCTTCTCGCACACCGCGACGCAAAGCCCCGATTTTGCGTGAGGATCACAACAGACACGGATGGGCCACCCGGCGCTCATACGCCTGTAAGGGATGCTGCAGCCAAACACATTACAACTCAAAACTTAACCTTCAACACTCAAAACTCGCCTTCCTACCCCTCCACCGCATACCGCTTGCATAACCCATGTCCCGCCGGCCCGTTGCGCAGGGGGAAGGTGTCGCGGATGGTGGTGCCGCGGATGACGGTGAACTCGCCGAAGCGGTCGTTGACGGCGTCCATCGCCAACTGCAGGCTGCGCTGTTTCACACGGTCTTCTTCCAGCGAGAGCTGCAGCGCATGACGGCTCAGGTCGGCCACGCACACCTGCAGGCGGCGCACCGGGCGGGCGAGGCCGGTGGGCGGCACCAGCAGTTGCGCGGCGCGGTAAATCTCGTAACTGTTATCCGTGGCATGCGGCAGCCGGCGCCGCCCGCCGAAGCCGAGCGTGGGGCCCTCCCAATCGCTGTCATAGCCGACGTAGAGGTGCACGCTGCTGCCCAGAAAGCGGCGCCCGCGCAGCCGGCGCCCGATACGCTCGCAGACGCGCAGCAGGATGCCGTCGAATTGCGTGCGGCTCTGTACTGCCTCCGGCAGCGTCAGCCCATGCCCCATCGACTTCTCCTCCGCCTGCTGGTGGTAGGGGGTCACCGGCGTCAGGTCGATGCCCTGCCCCCACAGCCAGTAGACGTGGCCAAGCACGCCGAACTCCCGCGTCAGCACCGCGCGCGGGATGCGCCCGAGTTGCTCCACCGTGTAGATGCCCAGCCGCTGCAGCCGCCGCTCCACGCGCGGGCCGATGCCGCAGATGTCGCTGAGCGCGATCTGCTTCAGCAAGGCGGGGATCTGCTCCGGGCTCACCTGCGTGATGCCATCCGGTTTATGGAAACCGGAGACCAGCTTGGCGAGCATTTTGTTCGGTGCAATGCCGACAGAACAGGTGATCGTCGGCCCCAGCGCCGCCCGCAGGTCATGCTTGATCTGCTGCGCCAGCATGGCGGCACCGCCGAACTCCTCCACCAGATCGGTGACATCGAGATAGGCTTCGTCGATGGAGAAGGGTTCCACGCGGTCGGTGTAGCTGGTGAGCACGCGGAGCGACTTCGTGCAGACCTCCCCGTACATCTCCATATCCGCCCGCAGCGCGACCATCTGCGGGCACCAGCGCAATGCCTCGTTGATGTGCATGCCCACCTTCACCCCGCGCGCCTTCGCCTCGGTGGAGGCGGCGATGATCGCCGTGCCTTTTGCCGGGCCGCGAATACCCACCGGCTTGCCGCGCAACGGCGGATAGGCCTGCTGCATGCAGCGGGCGAAGTAGGAATCATAGTCGAGCAGGAAGATGACGCGCTCCGGCACCGTCTCCGGGTGAAACGCCGCCGTCGCCTGCGCCTGCACACTCTGCGCGATGCCTGCGCGAAATCCCGTCACCATGCCGCCACCCCCTGCCTGCCTAGATTACTGAGCTGTTGCTCTGTAGAAATTATGCTAGGCCAGGAACACCGGTTTGTCAATAATTTTGTTTGCTATTACATGCACTTTTTTACGTACAATTTATCCACAACCTTGCCCTCCCCCCTTCCGACGCGTCAGAACGGCTGCAGGAGGAGAGGAAGCGAAACGTATTAATTTGTCGGCACTAATATCGTCCAAGGAGAAGGGGAGCGCCGTGCAGAATAGTTAATCCACAAGCGTTTCCCATCTTTCCTGGTGGAGATTGACAGGAAAACCGAGAGAACTGTGGAATATATGATCGTGATGTGGTACTATACAGAGGTCTCTTTGTCGAGCGGGTACTGCTTTGCCGGCAAGGAAGCCGTTGTTCCGGTTTCGTATCTCTCAACGTCGTTTTCAAAGTTCTAATATTCGTTCTGCCAGCCGGAGGAAGCCCAATGCCGAGCTTTCGATATAGCGCAATTGACCAGGTAGGTCGTCCGTATACCGGCACCCTGGAAGCCGACAATTTAGAAGCGGTACGTACGAAACTCTCTGAGCTTCGCTATCACGTGGTGAGCATCAATGAGGCTGGCGCGACCGCCAACGTCAATGATCTCTTCAAAAACTGGTCGCGCGCCAAGCAAAAAGACGTCGTGCTCTTCAGCCGCCAGTTCGCCACCATGATTGATGCCGGCTTGAGCGTATTGAAGTGCCTCGATATTCTTCAGCGCCAGAGCAAGGACCCCGTGTTGCGCGAAGCCATCGTCACCATCCGTCATGACGTCAACAGCGGCGCCAGCCTGACGGAAGCGATGACCAAGCACCCACGCGTGTTCAATAAACTCTATGTCAACATGATCCGCTCCGCCGAGGCCGGCGGTGTGCTCGACCAGGTGCTTGACCGCCTGTCCGGGTTCCTGGAAAAAGATATGGAGATGCGGCAAAAAGTTCGCTCGGCCATGATGTATCCGACGGTGGTCTTCGCCTTTGCCACTATCGTGATGGGTGTGATGATGTGGTGGGTGTTGCCGCAGTTCCAGAAGATCTTCGTAGACATGGGTATAGCGGACAACCTGCCCATGTCAACCAAAGCCCTGCTCGGGTTCTCCCTGTACACCAAAAAGTTCTGGTATCTGGTGATCCTGGGGATCGTCGGGATTATCGCCGGCGTTGTCGCCTATGGGCGCACCGAAAACGGCGCGTTGCACCTTGATACCATCAAAATTAAATTTCCCATTTTCGGGGACATCATGCTGAAAGTCGCCATTTCGCGCTTCGCACGAACGTTCGGCACCTTGATCTCCAGCGGTGTCCCTGTGTTGCGCGCACTGGAAATCACCACGGATACCACCGGCAACCTGGCCGTCTCGCAGGTGATTGAATTGGCCCGGAACAGCGTGAAAGAGGGTGAGAAGATCAGCGACCCGATGCATGGGAGCCCACTCATCCCCGTCATGGTGACCCAGATGATCTCCGTCGGGGAGGAAACCGGTCGCCTGGACCAGATGCTGGTAAAGGTCTCCGATTTCTATGATGCCGAAGTCGACGCCATTCTGAAGGGTCTGGCTTCCCTCATCGAGCCGATTTTGATTGTCGGATTAGGTCTCCTGGTCGGCTTTATCGCCATCAGCGTGATTGCACCGATTTACACGCTCGTGAATAGTATCCATTAACCTATGTGTGCTCAACAGATTGATATTACCGACAACGAGCAAGCCGTTCCCATCAATGAACCGACGGTTGGCGAGCTCGAGCTACTGGCGCAGTTCCGCGAGTTTCGCGCGACCCATGATATCGCGCTGCGGGATAAGCTGGTCAGTAAATTCCTGCACCTGGTCTACAGTGTGGCCCGGCGCTTCAGCGGCGTGGGCGAATCACTCGAAGACTTGATTCAGGAAGGTTCTATCGGGCTGCTGAATGCGGTCGACCTTTATGATCCGGAACGGGGCGTCAAATTCAGCACGTATGCGTGTCATCTCATCACCAGCCAGATTCAGCATTATCTGCGCGACCGCGGGCGCCTGATTCGCCAGCCGGCCTGGGTACAGGAACTCAACACGAAGATCAGCCGTACGGCAGAGCAACTGCTGCAGGAGTTCGGCCGCGATCCCCTGCCGGAAGAGATTGCGGAACGCCTGAATATCACCGAAGAATCCGTCCAGAACGTGCTGTCTGCGCGCGAACTGAACCATATCGTGTCGCTCAGCGCGCCGACCGATACTTCCGGCGATAACGACATGACCCTCCTTGATAACGAAAAAGCGAACGTCAACAAGCTCGCCGCCTCGCTGCAACTGCCGATTGAGGATCGCATCGTTCTTGAGGAAGCCATCACCTCATTGAAACCGCTCGAGCAGCAAGTCGTCCGCCTGTACTTTTTCGCCGATTTGAATCAGACGGAAATCGCGCGTAAGCTGAATATCTCCGTCAATTACTCCTCGTATCTGCTGCGCCGTGCCATCAACAAAATCAAAGCCGTGTTGGAGGAGCAACGTCAGCGCGAGGTCGCGGCGTTGATCGAGCATGAAACCGCGCCGGCACCACTCGGTGAAGTGGTCATCTACGATACGATCACCGGGGCCTACACCGGCGCCTACCTGCGCATACGTGTCGCCGAAGAGATCGCGCGCGCCCGGCGCTACCCGACCAATTTCACCCTCATGCTGGCACAGGTGCAGGGGCTGACGAATGACGAAGAGCTGATGAAGCCGATGCAGGCTGCCGTCAGCCAGTTCATCCGCACCAGCATCCGGACCGTCGACCTGCTCGCGCACATGGGCAGCGGCCAATTCGCCCTGCTGCTCCCCCATACCGGGCGCGAAGCGAAAGTACTCGGCGAGCGCCTGTGCAAACAACTCGCCGCACGTGCGATTGTCCCCCCTGCCTGCTTGCAGCCACTCGCACTGAATATCGGCTTCGCGGTCTTTCCCATCGAAGGCACCACCGCGGAGGTGCTCTTCCGCCGCGCGGAAAACGCCCTCGCCCTCGCCGCCAAAAACGGCGTGAACACGGTGGTCAGCGCTGCGAATACCCCGATGCTCTTCCCACGCCATTAACTCGGAGATTAATCGCCGCAAAAGGGCACTATAAGGTGGCGGCTCTTGGATCGAAACCGGCGGTTGCGTTGGCGGACACAGCGTAGCGATTCCCACCCGCGAGTCGATCCACAACAAATCTGATATTGCACAACCTGCGATTCCTCAAAATTTCTTTTGTGTGCTTTGTGCTCTTTTACGGCTATTTCCCTGCACTACCGTGCCCCCTTCACCTTGCTCACCAGCACGGTGCCCAGGATGAAATAGACGAAGGCGAGCATGAAGATGACGGTGTAGCCCAGCGTGGGCAGACCATGGGCATGTCCGATGTGTTGGAAATGATCGAGCAATCCTCCGGCGATGAACGGGGCGATGACCTGGGGGAAGGTTGAAGCCACGTGCCAGACCCCCATATCCTTCGCGTAATCATCCTCGCTGGGCAGCACATCGCTCGCCAGCGCCCAGTCGACGGATTGATAGGCGCCATATCCCAGCCCAAAGACCAACCCCATCAGCAGCACGATCTCGAACCGGCCTGTCAGCACAAAGACCAGCACGACAATGGATTGCAGCAGTCCGCTGATATACACCATGCACTTACGCCCGAAGCGGTCGGATAACGTGCCGGCCACCAATGAGCTGACGACCGCACCGAGCAACAGGGCAAACAGGAAAAAGGAGCTGGCGGAATCGGCATTGTTTGCCAGCGAATGGCCAAAAAGCTGATATGGATTGTGTTTCGCGCCGCCGGCCGCCACCACATCGTTCAGGTAATATTTAATGAATACCTGCACCGTGAAGGTGCCGAGGACCACCAGCATCCGTGTGAGAAAGACCCAGAGGAAATCACGCGAGGCGAACGGCGCGATCAATCCCTGCGAAAATTTTTGCCAATCGAACGGGGGCACTTCCGGCGCTTTCGGCTCTTTCACGGTGACAATGGTGACCAGCATGCCCAGTACCATCAGCGCCATCAAGGCGAAATAGACATTCACCATACGTCCGGCATGGCCGTTGATCATCAGCCCGGCGCCCGCACCGATCAACGTGCCCAGCATGCTCATTAGCCCCATCCAGCCGCTCGCTGCCCCGCGTTGTGCGACAGGCACTACGTCGGGGATCAGCGCACAATACGGCGCCGTGGCTATGTTGTTGAACAGTTCGAGCAGCATGAAGGCGATGATATACGGGATCAGCATGGCATGCACGCCGGGGATCATCGACATCAGCAACAGGCTGAGCACTGTGCCGGCCGTGCCGATGACCAGGAACGGTTTGCGCCGTCCCCAGGGTGTGCGCACCCGGTCGCTGATGGCGCCAAAGAGCGGGGCCACCAGCATCGACACCAGCGCCCCCGTCAGGACGATCATGCCAAGTGTCGTACCTTGAAACTGCGCTCCGCCGATCTGTTTCGCCTGGTTCGGCAAGATAAAAATCAGCACCGCACACCAGAGCGCCGAGGTGGAAAGCCAGTAGACGCTCAATGCCGCTTGCTGCCAGGTATTCATATGTGGATGACGCGCTAAAATGGTAGTGCCCTCATCCGATGTGTGTAGCTCGGACATAAATGCCAACCTCACCTTTCCCATTCGATTCTCCGCAAGGGGAGAAGGTTCCTTGATTTCTATGATGAAAGACACGATGTGATCGGACATCCAGACGGATCGCAGGAGATTTTTTCGTCGAGACGCCGAAAGGTCGCTCCCATTATTCTTCGCTTTTATATGCACTCCTTACACTTCCGGTATGCTTCTCTTGCCTGCGATCTCCCGGATAATTCACAATAAAAGCGGATTATCGCCCGCCCAGGTGGGATAGAATAGAGAGTGTTTGAACATCGTGCCCACGTCAATTCCGCATCGGGAGTAAGAATCTACCGTTCACCTGGATTAATAGAGCATCTGCAGCATATTGGAGTAACATATTCGCCTGAAAAAGTGAAGTAAGTGGATGGCGCTTTTCCGTAATCCTCCATCAAATTAATACACCAGTTTGCTTTTGAGTAGGGATTGTAGCGCTTGGTGGCGAAATGGATTCACCAACGAGGTGAACCCGATGCCGTCCTGCCGGACTATTTTGCCGATCA
>Ga0272448_1001755_pt1 | contig 28563 bp, 10 predicted proteins | sample YNPCB0191_FD_202220 | JGI IMG/M metagenome (GOLD analysis project Ga0272448, IMG submission 202220) | Hot spring sediment microbial communities from Yellowstone National Park, WY, United States - YNP-CB-019-1 | ecosystem: Environmental > Aquatic > Thermal springs > Hot (42-90C) > Sediment... | reverse complement strand
CCGCGCGGGCACGATACCGGCCGTGTCGTGCGCGCCGGAACCGGCCGGATTGAGGAGCCCGGCGAACTGATGATCGCGCCGGGACCGTTGTTCCTGGACTGGGGGAGGCGGAAATTCGGAATTCTGCCGCGGCTTGACAACTCAGGGATCGAGCCTGCAAATCCCCTGACCGCCAGGCGCGTGAAGATGGCGGCAGAAGTCGGAATTCGCGTGATCGGAATGGACAATTGGATCTTCGTGAAGTTCCATCTGCATGGATGCGTGGATTCAGTGGCGTCCGGCTTTCTGGCGGGATGGGGGCCGGCTGCGCTGGCTGAGGTTGCGCGGATTTTCAATGACGGCGAGATATGGAAGCTTCACTGGGTGAGCGCGCGCGAGATGTACAATATCATCCGGGCCGCGGAAGACGGGCGCATGGGCGAGCCGGGAGAATATCGGGATTATGAACTCCTGCCTCCGGCGGCGGCGCGGGGGTGAAACATGAGTTACTACAAGCTGATAGGCCTGGACAAAGAGCCGTTTTCCACGAGTCCTGATCCGGCTTTCCTCTTTCTCTCGCGCGAGCACAGAGCTGCGCTGTGCCGTCTTCAGATAGCGATAACACTCAGGCGGGGATTGTGCGTGCTGCTGGGCGACGTTGGAACCGGCAAGACCACCCTGAGCCGCCGGCTTGCGCAGATACTCAGCGAGGATTCGTCCATGATTTTCCGGATGATTCTCAACCCTTATTTCAAGACCGAAGAGCAGTTTCTCTCGCGCGTGGCGTCGCTGTTCCATGTTGATGTGGGGTCGGGAGGAGGGGCTCCGGATTACATGGAAGCCATAGAGCGGTTTCTCTTCCATGCCGGAGTGGAGCAGGGCAGGACAGTCGTTCTGCTGGTGGATGAGGCGCAGATTCTGCCTGATTTCGCGTTCGAGCTTCTGAGGATTCTTCTGAACTACGAAACGAACGAATACAAGATGCTTCAACTTGTGCTTGTCGGACAGATGGAGCTGCTGCCGAGGATAGGCCGCATGGCCAATTTCTGGGACAGGATCGCGCTCAAGTACGTGCTCAATCCACTGGGCGAAGAGGAGGTGCGGGAGATGGTTGATTTCAGGCTTCGCCAGGCGGGTTACCGGGGCGCGGCGCCTCTTTTCACCAACGAGGCGATAAACCGGGTGTGGCGCCACACGCAGGGGTACCCCAGGCGGCTTGCCATGACATGCCACAATTGCCTCGAGGCTCTTGTCATGTACGAGAAGAAAATCGTGGACGAGGAGATCGTTGCAAGGGTCATTGAGACCGAGAGAAAAAATGCCGGATTGCAGGCATAGGCCGGGATGTAGTATGGCCGTCGCTCAGACTGCATTTTGAGTTTGATAATTTTCAGGCTTATATAACATATTTGACTCAAGCGTTCAGCCCGGCGTGGGACAGGGCTGAGTTTGTTGCGCGACAAGTCCGGATTTTGCGCGCGCCGTATCTGCCAGGCCCGGCCGGTCTCAGAATCCGGGATGATGTTTTTCAGATGAAAGATGGGACATGGCTGAAGAGAAGGACATAACCCCGGAAGAAAAACTGCTGAAGGTCATTCAGAGCGGGGGTGCGGCAAAGACAGATGCCGCTCAGGGAGACAAGGCGGCCGGAAGCGCGTCTGGTCAGGCGCCTTCGCCTCCGAAAGCGCCGCAGCCTGTGGCCGGGGGGCAGCAGACCGGACCTGCGCGGCCGAAGCCGGCCGCTTCCGCGGCGCCTGTCCGGCCGGCGGCTCAGAAACCTCCCGCGGACCAGCCTGCTTCGCCTGCGTCTGCAACGCAGGGGAAGCAGGAGGCGGCCTCCCAGCAGAAGCCGGCGGCCTCCAGGCAGGCAGGAAAAGAGCCCAAGCCGGCGCCCGAACCGGCGCCGGCGGCTGCGGACAAGGCCGGCCCTCATGCGGCTGCGCCGAAAAAGCGGCATGGCTCGTCGGTTTCAATCCTTCCGGCCGTGAACAGAGCGCTGGGGGCGCTTGCCGCCGCGCTGGTTGCGCTCACTGCCTGGCAGATATGGGGAATGATTTTCTGTTCGGCGGGCAAAGGCCTGAACGGGCCGGCGGCCGTCGCGGCGCCGGAGTCCGGGGCCGGCGGTTTGGAGCCTGGGGCGCAGGACGACGGTTTCGACGTTGAGAAGATAGTTGCGGCGTATGTTGACCGCAACATCTTCAAATATCCCGACACTGGGCAGCCTCAACAGGGGAATGTTCAGGGAGTTGCGGCGACCAATGTGTCGGTTCAGGCTTCGGAATTGGCCGCCCGGCTGAAGCTCATGGGATTCACGCGCGGGGAGGGAACGGAGGCCGAGGTTATTCTGTGGGATCAGCAGCAGAGCCGCATGCACATAGTTCGGAAGGGCGGCAAGATTATTGTTGGAGAAAAACCTCTGGAATTGGTAGATGTCGGGAGGGAGAGCGTGGTTCTTTCCGACGGCAAGGAACGGCTGACCGTCCGTTGAACCGCGGATGGAAACCGGGAGATAATTGATGACTGGACTGCGGAGTCATCTGTTGATTGCGGCGGCGCTGGCCGCGGCTGCGGGCGTGATGTTTTGTTCGGACAGGTCTGCCGCGCAGGAAGAGGGATCTGAGATTCCGGCCGCGGCTGTTTCAGAGGCGCCGGCGCCTGTTGCCCCTGCGGTCGGCAGGCGCCTTGCCGACCTTGGAGTGCCGGGCATGACCAATACGGTCGTCCTGCAGGCCACCGCGGAATGGAATGTGGTTCAGTTGATTGATTTTCTGACCCAGAAGGCCGGTCTCAGGAACGTGGTCATTTCCAAGGGCGTGGGCGGCTTGACCACCAAACTGACCTTTGACGGCGTGACAGTGGCCGACGCCCTGGAAATAGTCCTTTCCATAAACAACCTCGCGTGGGAGGTCCGCAACGGGATAATGACCATCATGACCGACGAGGAGTACCGCGCCCTTTACGGCGTGAGCTTCTACGAGCACAAGAAGGTCGAGGTGGTGGAACTGAAGTACGCGGATCCGACCCGGGTCGCGACGATGCTGGACAAGGTCCGCAGCGCGATCGGGACCATCGTGGCCGATTCCGTCACAGGTTCCATCCTTCTGATAGACACGCCGGAAAAAATAGCGGAGATGCGGGCGATCGTTTCCAGGACGGACATACCCACGGTTTCACGGGTCCTGCCGACTGAAACCAGGACATTCGTTCTGCAGTACGCCGACGTGGAGACTATTCAGTCCGAAATCACGGCGCTCCTCAGCAAGGAAGCCGGCATGGTCAGATCCGACAAGAGGACGAAGACGCTGATCGTGACCGACCTTGCGCACAACATGCCGAGGATCGAGCAACTGGTCAAAACATTCGACCGAACTCCGCGGCAGGTGTTCATCGAGGCCAAGATTGTCGAGACCACTCTGAACGATGATTACAGCATGGGAATCAACTGGGAGCACATGTTCCAGAGCCTTGATCCGCGTTTTTCGCTTCGGACTGTTTCGCAGCCCGGACTGCCCACTGCGCCGGCATTATCGCTCAACTACAACACGATCGTGTCGGGAGGAGATCTCGGGGCCGTGCTCGAGGCGCTGAAGGCCATCGGCGAAACGCGGATTCTTTCGAATCCCCACATAGCGGTCATGGACGGGCAGGAGGCGACAATCGAGGTTGTGGAGGATCAGCCCTACAAGGAAGTCACGCTTGAAAGCGGCACAACGAACGTGACCGGCGTGACGTATCTCTTCAAGAAGGTCGGCGTTCAGCTTGCGGTGACGCCGAGGATAAACGAGGAGAAATTTGTGACCGTCTCGATAAAACCCGAGATAAGTTCGATTTCGCAATGGTACGACGGGGCGCCGCAGGAAGGCACGCCGGTCATACGCAAGGCTTTGGCCGAGACGACGGTCATGGTGAAGGATGGTGTGACAATCATCATAGGCGGACTCATCAAGGACCGCAGGGATACCAGCAGCAGCCGGGTGCCGGTGCTCGGAAGCATTCCGCTCGTAGGCCGGCTGTTCCGGTATGATGTCCAGTCAACGGTAAACACGGAGACGATCGTGTTCCTCACCCCGAGGATAGTGACGGGAGACGAGCCTTATCTTCTGATGAAGGACATGAAGAAGACGCCCAAACCGATGCGCCCGGTGGGCGGGTCCGGCGGGAAGGATTTCAAACCTCTCCGATGATTCCCCGCTTTTGCGTTCAGCCCGGATTGTGTTCGAGCGGCGGCGCCTTTGCGAGGCCGGGCGCCGGTCGGGAGGGTGGCGGGAAGGAAAATGCGCGATAGAGTCGCAGGGATGTTGCGGATAAGCGCCGCGCTTGCGGTGTGCTGTTCTCTCTTCTGGGGCCGGGGCGCGCTCTGCGCGGGAGACGAGGCCGAAGCGCCGGATGTGTTTCAGTGGACCGAAGAGGGGGCCGGAACTGAGGGAAAGCCGGCGCCTGCGGGCGAGGGCGGGCAGGCGACTGCGCCTGCCCCTGAGAATCCGGACGAGCAGGAGACCTTCAAATGGACGGAAGTTCCGGAGGAGGGAACTGAGACCGGGCCCGCCGCGGCGGCCGAACCTGCCGGGGAACCTCCCGTAGAGCAATATGAGGCGGTTCTCAGGGAAAACGAGGAGTTGAAGAACCGTATCGCGGAGGCCCAGCATCTTGCCGAAAAAACCCGCCGCGAGAACGAAAAACTGGCGGCCGAGGTGAGGGACCTTGAGGAGCGCATCGCCCAATCTGCGATGCTTATCAGGGATTTGCAGCAGAAGAAGGCCGAGACGCCGGAGGTTGACACCGGCCGCATGAAGGAACTGGAGGAGCGTCTGGCTCAGGCAGAGGAGGAGAAGAAGAAGCTGCTGAACGACGTTCAGGCCCTCCAGAAGGCTGTCGAAGAGCGCAGGCGCGATGAGGAAGCCGCGCAGCGGCGGCAGGAGGAGAAACCGGCTGCTCCGCCCGCTCCGCCGACCGCCGCGGTACAGCCCGGGTCCGATCTTTTCAAGGAGAAGGAGCAGGAGAATCTGCTCCTGCGAAACAAGCTGGTTGACATCGAACTGGAGAAGCGCAGAGCTGAAGAGGCCCGCGCGCAGATAGAGAAGAAACTGGCCGAGGCCGAGGAATCGGCCCGACGGGCGATAGAAAAGAAAGATGAGATTGAGAAGAAGTATTCCAGCGCGGTTTCCGTCCAGAAGGAGCACGCCAAAACGATCGAGAAATTGATGGAAATAATGCCGCAGATGGAAAAAGAGCTGGCCGAGACGCGGGCCAAGGCCCAGAAGGCCGAGGAGGCGCTCAGGGCGAAAGAGCGGGACATGAAAGCCATGGAGACCGAGCTCCAGAGGAGGGAGCAGAGGCTTTCCAAGGCCGAACGGATGGCTTCAATTCTGGAAAAGGCGCGAGAGGAGGTGGCCGCCTCGGACGACCTGCAGAAACGCGACATGCACTACAACATGGGCGTTGTTTACGCCAAGGAAGGCAGGTTCCGGGAAGCCGAGGCCGAATATCTGAAGGCGCTGCGAATAGACCCGAACGATGCGGCCGTGCACTACAATCTGGCGATTCTTTACGACGACGAGTTTAATGATAAGGAAAAGGCGGCCATGCACTACAGGAAGTATCTCAAGCTGAATCCCGGAGCGCCGGACGCGGACGCGGTCAAGGGATGGCTCATGGCCATCGAAATGAACCGCTGAGCAGGCCGCCGCAGGCCATGAACCCGGTGCTCCGCAAGAGCCGGGATGAAACCGCGGATAACCGTCATAGTTGTCGCCCTCATCATTCTTCCGACCGCCGTCATGACCCTGTTGACGGCGCGCGCGCTTCTGGACTGGGAAGAGGTTCTGAACCGCGCAACGGAGAACGCTGCCGGGCGGGCGGTTGAGACGGCAGCCGACAGGCTTCATTCGGAGCTGTCGCGCGAGCTCAGAACCGTCAGGGACGCCATGGCTTCGGCGCTCGAGCGGGGCGGATCCTACGCTCCCATCGAGGAAGCGGCCGCAAGAATCGAGGGTTCGGGTTCGCTTGCGGCGCGCGCATATCTGTTCATGAATCCGGATGGATTCGTTTATCCGCCCGGCGGGCCGCAGGCGTCATCGAACAGCCAGCCGGCCCAGATCGCGGCTGCGCTCAGGCGCGCAATTTCGCGTCAGGGATCGGGGGCGGCCGCGCGGTTTGCGTGCAGCGACGAGTCGTTCCTGTTCGCGGCCATTCCCGAACACGGGCCTGTGTTTGCCGGCTACATGGTGAACAGGGATCGTTTCAGGGACAGGCTGGCCGCGATTCTCTCGGAGGTCTCATCCGGCGGCGTTTTTGTGTTTGCCGAGGGACCGGGATTGCGGCTGGGCCCGAGGCGCGCTGACCTGCCGGCGGCGGTTGAGATCAGCGATTCGTTCGACACCCGCGGCCAGCCGGCATCCGCGGCGGCAGGCGGAACCGGCCCGCAGGTGCTTGCCGTGGGCAGGCTGTATCCGCCGTTCGATTCCGTGCAGTTGAAGGCTGTCGTGGCCGATCCTGAGAGCCTCCGAAGGGGGGGGAGGATGAGGGCCAGGCTCTTCGGATGGGGAGTTGTTTTGTGCGCATTCGCGATGATCGGGGGACTGGTTCTGGCATGGCGCGAGACGGCGGAGGATATCCGCCGGGCCCGGGCCCGCGCCGATGTGGTCGCCGGCGTTTCGCACGATCTCAGAACGCCTCTGGCCGCGATGCGGGCGCTGGCCGACGCTCTTCTGATGGGCCATGTTGCCGATCCGGCCAGGCAGAAACAGTTTCTCCAGACCATCGTCAGGGAGTGCGAACGTCTGGAGCAGTTGATAGAGAGGGTGCTGTATCTCATTCGGTTCGGCCAGGATTCCCTGGCCTTCGCCATGAGGCCGGTGAACCCGGCGACGATCATAGAAAGCGCGGTCCGCTCCTATGCTTCGTCCGTGGGCGCGGCGTCCGGGCCGGACGCCGGAGGAGTGGAACCGGTGGTGATGGAGTGTCCGGCGAACCTGCCGGCGGTGATGTGCGATGAACGGGCGATCGGGCAGGTGATTTTCAACCTGGTTGACAATGCCTGGAAATACACTCCCCGCGACCGCAACGGCGCCGGTCCGGCGGTGAAGGTCTTTGCGGATGTGGTTGAGCGCCGCGTCCGCGCCGGTTTCCTGCGCCGAGCCGGCAGATGGGTGCGCATCAGGGTGGAGGACCGGGGGATAGGAATGACATCGGTGCAGAAGCGCAGGATATTCCGGAGGTTCTACCGGGCCGAGGAGGCGCGGGCGATGAACGTGTCGGGGTTGGGGCTCGGTCTTGCATTCTGCCGGCAGGTGGTCAGACAGCACGGCGGATGCATGGAGGTCAGAAGCCGGAAGGGCATGGGAAGCGTCTTTACGGTGTTGCTGCCCGTGCTGGAGATGGAGAGCGGAGCATGAAAGAAAACAGGCAGAAAATTCTGATTGTGGAGGATGACCAGGCGCTGATGATGGGGCTGACCGAGAGCCTGCGGCACAGCGGATACGAGGTTGTGCAGGCGGTCACGGGGCCCCAGGCCCTGAAGATTGCCCAGGAGGCGCGGCCTGACCTGGTCCTGCTGGATCTGATGCTGCCCGGGATGAGCGGATTCGAGGTTTGCAGGGACATTCGCGCGTCGGGAAGCAATGTGCCGGTGATAATGCTGACCGCCCGGCAGGATGAATTCGACAAGCTGCACGGGTTCGAAGTCGGCGCGGACGATTACGTCACCAAGCCTTTCAGCCTGCAGGAACTCCTGGCCAGGGTCAAAGCCGTTCTTGCCCGGGGCAGGGCAAGACGGGAGGGACCGCCCCGCCACGAGTTCGGAGAATGCGTTCTTGACATGGAATCGCGCACTCTGACCAGAAAGGGCAAGGCTGTTGCCCTGACCAAGACCGAGTTCGATCTGCTGGCCTACTTCTGCGCTAACGAAGGCAAGGCTCTGTCGCGCGAGGCTATCATGAACGATGTGTGGGGCATGGAGTATTACGGGACGCAGCGCTCAATAGACAGCTTCGTGGCCAGCCTCAGGGCGAAGATAGAGGACAAACCCAGCCGGCCGAGGCACATCATGACCGTTCACGGGGTGGGGTATAAGTTCGTCGGGAACGGCTGACCGGCCGGAGTCGAGGCTGGACGGGCCTGCGCCGGTGTTCGGATTGACGGGCGGCGACAAGGTGTGAGAGAATGATTCCGGATTTTGCGTTTGAGAAGAGCAGAAGGCGAGGCGCCCTGCATCGGCGCGGGCCCGGGCCGGCCGCAAAGTCCGGTTTCGAATGCGATGCTGTCGAATGCGCAATGCGTTGAGAACCGAAGTCTGATGGCGATACGACCGCGGGAAAAGGGAGGGTGAGCATGTCAAACACGCGATTGACGGTTGCCGCCGTGCTCGGGGCGGCGGGCATTCTGGCGGGAGCGCATTTTTTCACAGGATGCGAGCCGGCTGAAGGACTTGACGGCCTTACCGTGGAGCCGTCGGAGGCTACGCTCACACCGGGCAGCAACACGGTGATATTCACCGCGGTTCTGCATGCGACGAACGAGCTTTCGCTGCCTCTGGAGTGGAGGGTGAGCGACCCGTCTCTGGGCAGCATCGTCTCGCATTCAGGATACACGGCGGTCTATCAGAGCACGGGGCGCAACGGGAACAATGTGGTCACGGCGCGGGACCAGTACGGCAACGAGGGGTCCGCCACTGTGCGCCAGACCGAGGAAACCTACACGCTGACCCTTACGGCGGTTCCGAGCGCCCAACTTCCGGCCGGCACGAACGAATGCACGATAATCGTCGAGGGCGGCGTGGCGCCATACCGCTGGTCGGTCGAGAATTCGTCGCTGGGCCGAGTCACGGTCAAGGCCGACAACATGGTTGTTTACCGGAGCTATGCGCCGGGCTCCAACGGCGTTCGGGTGCGCGACGCAAACGGCGTCAGCGGGGCCATAGTCATTTACCAGGCTGCTCCGAGCGCCGGACCTTCGCCGGGCGGATGATCGCAAAATCCGGAATGATGCGGCCGGCTCCGCCAGCGGCCTTGCGGAAAACGGGTGCGCCGTGATCGGGGCACGGACACAAAGTCTCTGCAGTCCGCCGCTCTTGCGCGGCGCGTGGACGGTGTTGTGCGCCGCGCTCCTTGCGGGCTTCGGGGGGACGGTTTTCGCCGACATCCACTACGTGTCTCCTTCCGGCGGCAACGTGTTTCCGTACACGAACTGGAACGACGCCGCCACGGCCATCCAGGCGGCAATAAGCGCGGCGTCAGACGGCGACACGGTTCTTGTGACCAACGGCGTTTACAAAACCGGCCAGACGCCGCTCACGAACAGCGTGGCGTGCCGCGTTGCGGTGACGAACGCAGTGACGGTCGAGAGCGTGAACGGTCCGGCCTTCACCGTCATAGAGGGCAGCCTGTTTCCATCCTCCATCCGATGCGCATACGTGGGAAGCAATGCGACGCTGCGGGGCTTTTCGCTGATCAACGGCTGCACCGACCTGTTCGCGACCGAGACGCCGCGCACGAGCGGGGGCGGCGTCATGTGCGAAGGTGGCACTGTGGACAGGTGCGTCATCATGAACAACTGGGCAGTCAACGGCGGCGGCGTGCTCTGTTACAACGGCGGCCTTGTGCGCAACTGTCTGATCGCGAGCAACAGTTGCACCTCGCTCGGCGGCGGAGCGTTTCTCTATTACGGAGGGCAGATCGAAAGTTGCACGCTTGTGGCGAACTCGTCCAGCGCCAACGGCGGCGGCGTGTACTGCAAGGAGGGAGGGTCGGTCAGGAACAGCATTCTGGCCACCAACACCGCCACCGACAGCGGCAACAACTGGTACAACGCCGGGACAGGCATGGCGTACCTGTACACGTGCGCTTCTCCCGCGCCCGCTGGCCCGGGAAACATGGATGTTGATCCGAAGTTTGTGGACGCGTCGGCCGGCAACTACCGTCTGGCGCTCGGCTCGCCGCTGATAGATGGCGGCACCAACCAGCCGTGGATGGCGGCCTCGCTGGACCTGGATTCCAATGCGCGCATCATGAACGGCCGGACGGACATCGGCGCATACGAGTACATCTATTACGCCATAACCGCCACCGCGGGACAGAACGGCGCGATTGCGCCGTCAGGCACGCTCCTCGTGGCGCGGCTGGCTTCGACGAATTTTGCGATGATTCCCGATCTGCATTATCATGTCAGCAGCGTGGTCGTTGACAGCGTGTCCATCGGAGCGACCAACTCGTACACGTTCGCGAACGTGACTGCGCCGCACACGATCGCGGCGTTTTTCACGATAGACACATTCACTCTCGAAGTGACGACGCCGTATGGGACCGCGGATCCTTCCGGCACCAACATTTACGATTACGGCTCGACAGTCGCCTGCTCGGTGGCCGGCTCGCCGCTGCAAGCCGGCGCGACACAGTACGTGGCCACCGGATGGTACGGGACCGGCAGCGTGCCGGGCTCCGGCGCGGGAACGAACGTCAGTTTGACGATCACGAACGACTCGACTCTGCGCTGGGTGTGGATCACCAACTACTGGCTCGACACTGAGACGGTGTCCAACGGCGCGGTGAACATATCCGACGGATGGCAGAAGGCCGGCACGAACCTGTCCCTTCTGGCGCTGCCCGGCCAAGGCCATCATTTCGTGTGCTGGACCGGAGATGTCTATGCCACAAACAATCCACTGCTCGTTACAATGGACCGGCCCTGGTCGGTAACGGCGGTTTTCTCCATAAATCTCTACACGATCACGCCCACCGCCGGGATGAACGGCGCCATTTCCCCTTCGGGCGCAGTGGTCGTGGCGTGGGGAACCGGCACGAATTTCGTCATCACGCCGGACGAACACTACCACGTGCTCGATGTCCTGGTGGACGGCATTTCGGTGGGGCCGACAAATCAGTATGCGTTCGTCAACGTGACGAACGATCGGACCATCCGGGCTGAGTTCGAGATAGATCATTACCCGCTTGTCGTTTTCACGCAGCACGGCGCGGCGCAGCCCTCCGGCTCGAATTCCCTTCCGTACGGGACGAATCTGGTCTGCTCCATTCTTTCGCCTGATGTGAACGGCACGACGCAGTACGTGGCCACTGGATGGTACGGGACCGGCAGCGTGCCGGGCTCGGGCGCGGGAACGAACGTCAGTTTGACGATCACGAACGCATCGTCTCTCACGTGGGTCTGGACGACGAACTACTGGCTCGACACGGACGCGGGGCCTGACGGTTGGGTTGATGTGACAGATGACTGGTTTCCGGCAGGCACGAATGTCACGATCCAGGCCACGGCGTCGGCAAGGGCGTCTTTCTCTCATTGGACCGGCGATGTGCCGCCCGCCGACACCAACGAAAACCCGCTGACCCTGACCATGGACCGGCCCAGGCGCGTCAAGGCGAACTTCACCGTTACGACGCGCTATGTGTCGCAGACAGGCGGACATGTCTGGCCGTACACGAACTGGGCGGGCGCTGCCACGAGCATCCAGGCCGCTGTTGACGCGGCCGTGGAAGGCGAGCGGGTGCTGGTGAGCGACGGCTGGTACAGGGTGGCCGCGCAGATCGTCATCACCAATGGAATACGCATCGAGAGCGTGAACGGCGCGGCTGACACGGTCATAGACGGCCGGGGCTCGGCGAGGTGTCTGTATCTGGCGCACAGCAACAACGTTGTGCAGGGATTCTCGATCAGGGGCGGCTGGGCGCCGGAGGGCGGAGGTCTCCTGTTCGCAGCTCCGGGGCTGGCGAGAGACTGCATACTGGAATCAAACGCTGCCCGGGACGGCGGCGCGGCGTTTCTGGCCAGCGGCGCGGTTCTGAGGTCCTGTTTTGTGCTCGGCAACACGGCCGAGCGCGGAGGCGGGGTTTTTGTCGGCGCCGGCGGCAGGATCGAGAACTGCACAATCATTCGGAACAGGGCTTTTGCCGCCGGTGGCGGCGTTTATGCGCCATCTTCAGGGACAATCCAGAACGCCATAATCTGGAGCAATACAGCGCCGGCCAACTGGAACCATTTCGTTTCGGCAGGCGTCACGGCGGTTCACAACGACTCCATTCCACTTCTCGCCGGCGCGAACAACCGCACCAACGATCCCGCCCTGACTCCGCGCGGCCGGCTCACCCGGAACTCGGCGTGCATTGACGCGGGCACCTCATCCAATGCGCCGCCGACGGATTTCGACGGCGAGGCGCGGTGGGATTATCCCGGCAGGACAAATGTCGTTTCCACTGTGGACATCGGCGCGGATGAACTTGTTGATGCGGATACTGACGGCATGCCCGACCCGTGGGAGATTCTTCACTTCGGTTCCACAGCCGCCAGAGACGGCTCAGGCGATTTCGATGGGGACGGCCTCACTGACCTCGAGGAGTACCAGAACGACATGTCGCCGACCACGGCCGACACGGATGGGGACGGCATCAATGATCGGTGGGAGGCGCTGTACGGTTTCACCGACTGGCATACGGCCGATCCTCTGGAGGGCGACGAGGTTGTTCCTGCCGGGACGCTGGCCGGAATCGGCACGGCGTACGGCGTGCGGGTGGCAGGCGGCCTTGCGTATGTTGCCGCAGGACAGGCGGGTCTTGAGATTGTTTCGGTTGCGGATCCAGCCAATTGCGTTCCGGTCGGAAGCTTCGACACTGCCGGCACCGCATACCGGGTGAGCATTGCCGGGTCTCTGGCGTTTGTGGCCGATGGCGCGGCGGGTTTGCAGGCGATTTCGGTTGCCGATCCAACCAACTGCGCGCTTGTCGGCGGCCTTGACACGCCCGGAACAGCATACGACGCGGCGATCGTCGGCGCCTATGCGTACGTTGCGGACGGCCCGTCCGGATTGCTAGTAATCTCAGTGGCGGATCCATCCAACTGCCTGGCAGCAGGAGGATTGGACACTCCGGGCACGGCATATGCCGTGCGCGTGGCCGGCCCGTACGCCTACATCGCGGACGGCCCGGGCGGCGTGCGGGTGGCGGACGTCAGCGATCCGAGCAACTGTTTCGAGGCTGCCGCATGTTCCGCTTTTCCGGACGCCCGCGGGCTGTGGGTGACCAACGGGTGGATGTACGTGGCGGACTTCAGCAACGGATTGATGACGGCGAGATTGGATTCGCCGACGAACATCGTTCCGGTCGGCGCCGGCTTTGCGATCGGCGCGATTTGCACGGCGCCGGCGGCGGGGCGGCTGCTTGTCGGCGGATCGTGGGGGATTGACGTGTTCGATTCGGCCGATCCAACGGCGTGTGTCCGCAGGGCCGGATTCGCCACCAATCAGCCGGTTTACGACATCGCTGAGGGGACCGGGTGCGTCTGCGCGGCGAACGGGACCGGAGGGCTTGCCGTGTTCCGTGTCCGGCAAAGGGACTCGGACTCGGACGCGCTCCCGGATTCGTGGGAGGAGCGCTGGTGGGGAAATCTTTCTCACGGACCGGCCGGCGACGAGGATTCAGACAGCGTGATCAATCTGGGTGAATTCGTGGCGGGGCTTTCTCCCACGGCCGGCGATACGGATGCAGACGGGCTCGGAGACGGGGACGAGATGAACCTGTATTTCACGGATCCGAGATTTGCGGACACGGACAGCGATGGAGCCGCTGACGGGTTCGAGGTCGGCCAGGGAACCGACCCGACAAACAGATATTCCTTTCCGGCGGCGATTTCCGGCCAGGTATTCTACACGGGAATCCAGACCGGAGCGATTCGGGTCGTTGTCAGCAACTCCGCGTCGGCGGCCTGGACCGCGCTGGCTGACGCCGGCCCGTACGTGATCTCGAACCGGCACACGCTGACCAACCACTGGATTTTTGCCTTCAGGGATCACAACGGGAACGGAATCTGGGATTCCTGGGAAGCGTCCGGCGCATATTCCAATAATCCAGTGTACCTCACGAATCATCTGGCCGGAGCGGACCTGGTTGTGACCGATCCGGTTTATTCGTACACGGTGTCCGGCCAGCCGATGTCTCTGGGCGCGCCGCAGCCGTTCGGATACGGGAGCACCGGCATTGTGTCCGCTGCTGTCCTCACCAACCTCGCGAACCCGGTCGTGTTCCACGGCGGCACGCAGTACGTCTGCGCGGGCTGGATCGGAACCGGAAGCGTTCCGTTGTCCGGCGGCGGGACATCGGTAGTGGTGACCGTGACCAACAATTCCTCGATCGTGTGGCAATGGCAGCCATCCATGTACATGCTGACCGTGGAATGGGGCTCCAACGGCACGGTCGAGGGCGCAAGCGGATGGGTTCCGGCCGGGGCGGTCGTGACGAACAGCGCAATTCCCTCCAACGGGTATCATTTCGCCGGCTGGAGCGGAGATGTGCCGCCTGCGCAGACGAACGATCAGGCGCTGGTTCTGACCATGGATCGGGCGCGGAGAATACGCGCCGAGTTCGAGATAAACCAGTATCCGATCGCCTCTTCCGCCGGCGCGAACGGCATCATCGTCCCTTCGGGCATTGTTTATGTGCCGCATGGCGGTTCTACGAACTTCGAGATGTTCCCGGACGCGCATTATCACGTGGCGGACCTGACGGTGGACGGCGCGTCGGTCGGAGCCACGAATCGCTGGACTTTCAGCAATGTCACCACCAGCCACACCATACACGCTGATTTTGCGATAGACACCTTCGACATTGCTGCCAGCGCCGGTCCGAACGGCTCGATAGTCCCATCAGGCGTTGTGAAAGTGCCGTGGAATGGCGGAACAAACTTCGCGATGATTCCATCGGTCGGATTCTACGTGAGCAATGTGTTCGTGGACGGCGCGTCGGTCGGCAGGGTGACCAACTACGTCTTCAGCGCAGTGACCTCGAATCACACGATTCACGTGGAATTCTCCGATGCGTACTTCCTGGACATTCTCACGGATCACGGCGTCGCGTCGCCGTCCGGAACGGTGGTGGCCAGATATGGAACGAACATCACGGCCTCGATGACCACTCCCCAGCTCATCGAGGGCGCGACTCAGTACCTGTGCATTGGCTGGGCCGGGACCGGCAGCGTTCCGCCGGCTGGGTCAGGCACGAGCGTGGTCTTCACTGTCACGAACAATTCCACGCTTCGCTGGCTCTGGCAGACGAACTACTGGCTGAAGGCGGGCGCAGGCCCGAACGGATGGGTGGATGCGCCGGCCGGATGGCAGCCTGCGGGCACGAGCGTCATCCTTTCGGCCGCTGCCACCAGCCATCATCACTTCGTATGCTGGTCCGGCACGCTGTACTCGACCGAAAACCCGCTCAATCTTGCGATGTATCAGGCTCATTCGGTGACCGGTTATTTCGCGATAGACACCTATCCGATCACCGTGAGCGCCGGCCCGAACGGGAGGGTCGAGCCGTCCGGCGCGGTGCTGGTGCCTTACGGCGGCAGCACAGGCTTCGTCATAACGGCGGACGAACATTATCATATCCAGGATGTGGTCGTTGACGGAGCGTCCGTCGGGCCGACCAGCAGCGTTGTCTTCCTGAATGTGACGAACTCGCACACTCTCGAGGTATCGTTTGCCATAGACATGTACAGGCTGACGATCAGCACGCCTGTCGGCACATCGTGGCCTGCTGCGGGAACGAACTGGTACGGCTGGAACACGCCTGTGAGCGCGATGATCCTGGATTCGCCGCTGACAGCAGGCGGGACCCAGTATGTTTGCACGGGCTGGGCGGGGACAGGCAGCGCGCCGACTTCCGGCGTGGGAACCGACACGGGCTTTTTTGCGATCACCAACGATTCGTCTGTGTCGTGGCTGTGGCAGACCCGCTACAGGCTGAGCGCCACGAACGGTCCGAACGGCGCTGTCGCGGCCTCCAACGGATGGTACGAGGCGGGCGTCACCGGCGTCATGGTTCTTGCGACTGCTTCGAACGGATACCATTTCGCGGGCTGGACCGGCGACGCGACCGGCACGAACAATCCGCTTGTGCTGACCATGTCGCGCGCGTATTCGATCACAGGCACGTTTGCGCTGAACACCTACGCCATAATCGCGACCGCTGAGCCGAATGGAACGATAACGCCTTCTGGCGTCACGATGGTTGCGCACGGCGGGACGACGAATTTCGTCATCGCGGCGTATCCCAACTACTACATCAGCAACGTGGTGGTTGACGGCGCGGCGATCGGAATTACCAACCGGTACACGTTCTACAACGTCACGACCACCCACACCATTCACGCGCAATTCGGAGCGAGTTCCTGCGTGCTGGTCGTTTCGTCGCGCTACGGATCGCCGACCCCTCCGGTCGGCACTAACCGATTCGACTGGAATAGCGTGGTTGACGCTTTCATGGCCGGCTCGCCTGAGGTGAACGGCGCGACGCAGTATGTATGCAGGGGATGGCGCGGGACCGGCAGCGTTCCGACAGCCGGGACCGACACTGCCGTGAGTTTTGCCATAACCAACACCTCGTCCATCACATGGCTGTGGCGCACGAACTACTGGCTGCAGGCCGCGGCTTCGGCAAACGGCGCGGTGAGCCCGGCCGAAGGATGGTACGCTGCCGGAAGCAGCGTCACGGTGACCGCAATCGCGGATACGGGCTATGCCTTCGCAGGGTGGGCCGGCAATGTGCCGGCAGCGGACACCAACAGGAACCCGCTCGTTCTTGCGATGAGCCAGCCGCGTTCCATTGTGGCGAACTTCACCATAACGCCTCACTATGTTTCGCCGAGCGGAAGCAACATCTGGCCGTTCATGAGCTGGGCGACCGCAGCGACCACCATACAGGAGGCTGTCAATGCGGCGCTGCCCGGCAGAACCGTGCTGGTCGGGAACGGCACATACGTGGTTTCGGAGCCGGTGACCATAACCAACGGGATAGTGGTTCGCAGCCTGAACGGATCCGGCTCCACCGTGGTTGACGGCAACAGGATGACGCGCTGTTTCTGGATCAGCCACTCAAATGCTGTCGTGAGCGGATTCACCATAAGGCGCGGCCGCACTTCCGGCGACGGCGGAGGAGTTGTTATTGACAGGGCGGGACGGCTCGAGAACTGCGCGGTGACCGACAACGCGGCCACCAACTATGGAGGCGGGGTGTACGTGTATCTGGGCGGTATTGTGGAGAACTGCTCCGTCAGCGGGAACTCGGCCACGTACGGCGGCGGCATTCATTGCAGCAGCGGCGGGGTGGCGCGCGGATGCTGGATCAGCGGAAATTCGGCCGCGTACGGCGGAGGATTGCGTCTGCGGCGCGGAGGAGAGGCGTTTGCGTGCGTCATCAGCAACAACACGGCCGCGTACGGCGGCGGGGGCGCGCAGATCGTGGTTGCCGGCGCGGTCAGCGGCAGCGTTGTGCACGGCAACAGCGGCGGGACTTACGGCGGAGGAGCGTATCTGTATCTTGGAGGCTCGATGGAACGCTGCGAGTTCACGAAAAACACTGCTGTGTACGGCGGCGGCGCGCAGTGCGAGGAGGCAGGCAGCATTTCGCAGTGCGATATCCGAACCAACTCGGCCGTGTACGGCGGCGGCATCAGATTGAAGGCCGGCGGGTGGATTGACAGGTGCGCGATATCGAACAACAGCGCTTATGCGGGTGGCGGCGTTCAGGTCGCATCGGACGGGCTGGTCATGAACAGCCTGATCGTGTGGAACACGGCTTCGAACCAGGCCGGCGGGGTCTATCTTTACATGGGCGGCACGGCTGACTGCTGCACCGTGAGCAGTAATACAGCGACGAACGCGGCCGGCGGCGCGGTTCTGGAAAACGGCGGCTTGATGCGCAACTGTGTTATACGGGACAACATGGCGCGAACAAACCTCGAATGGACGACTGTCGGGAGCGGGGGCTCTTTCCAGTACTGCAACACGGTTCCGGCCCCGCCGGGCGCAGGCAACTCCGACAGACCTGCTCTTTTTGCCGACCCCGCGGCCGGCAATTGGCGGCAGGCCGAAGGTTCTGCGTGCCTGGATGCGGGGCTGATGCAGCCGTGGATGAACGGCGCGGCTGATCTTGACGGCAACCCGCGGGTGGCGGACGGAAGGGTTGATATCGGCGCATACGAGAGGCCGGACAGCGACGGCGACGGAATGTCGGACTGGTCGGAGATAAACAGGTATCTGACCGATCCGGCGAATCCTGACACGGACAGGGACGGATACGCTGACTGGGCAGAGGTTGTTGCAGGAACAGATCCCCTGAATGCTGCGGACTATTTTGTCATTGAAAGCGCGGAAATTGGCGGCGGAAGAATCATGCTTCACTGGCTTTCTGCGACGGGCCGTTGGTACAGCGTTCAGATGAGCGCGGGTCTGATTCCGGTTTCGTCGTGGGGAGCTGCGAGTGACTGGGTTGAGCGGGCCGGGACCGGCGGGTGGATGAGTTACACCGGCTCGATGCCTGGCATCAGAGGGTTCTACAGGGTTGGCGTGAAGATGCCTGTTCCCTGAGAAAACCCCGCCCTTTTGCAGTCGAAAATCAGGCCGGTCATGATCGCCGGTTACGATCCCGGAAGAGCAGGTTTTCACACGAATTTCACAATCTCATGACACCTTTTTCCGGCAGTTCGGTTAGAGTACGAAAAGAGGGGACCGGTCTCGGAATTAGGAATGGATAAGGGATGAGCATGATCATCAGAATGAGGTTCAGGCAGAGCGCTGCCGGCATGGGCCTGGCGCTGGTGTTGTCGGGTTGGGGAGCGTACGCGGACCTTACCAATACGTGGCATTTCACGAACAGAAACCAGTACGCGGTTTCCGATCCTGCGCTGATCGAAGTCAATGAGACTCCGCCAGGCTATGCGCAACTCATTCTCCAGGCCCAGGAGCGGTTTTTCTCGACCCTGGATGAGTTCACTAATGCCACTTCGTATTTTCAGTTGAAATTCGGTCCGCTTTCGATCCTGCGTCTTTCGGGTACGCCGGGCAACTACAACTCGCCCGGCACATTCACCTCTCGAATTTTCGACAGCGGCGGCGCGGTCTGGGACATGCTGCAGTTCAGGGCGTGGAATATCCACTACGTGCCTGATCCGGATTTGCTGGCCTATTACCGGATGGATAATGATCAATGGGTTGATGCAATCACGGGACTTCGGGGCACGCCAACGAATGGGCCTTCGTTTGTGACAGACGCCAAAGGCGGCACGTATGCAGGCCGATTTAGGGGAAACGCAGCGCGGGATTCCGTCGGCCTGCCCAACGCTGCCCTGTTGACTGGCCGCACTGGTTGCACACTCGCCTGCTGGGTGAAGGCCTACGAATATACTGATTGGCTCGGGATTCTTTACAGCGATGCTGGCAGCCATGTGAGGGTTTGGGGGTTGAGGCAGTGGTCGGCAGCGTCTCAATCCCTCGCTGCGATTGTAAACAACGGAGGAAACTATTCCTACGTATGGGCGCCCTTCCAGACCAACCGCTGGTACTTCATAGTGGCCACGTATGATTCGACTGGAGATCGAAGAGTTCGGTTATATCTGGATGGAGAATTAGTCGGCGTTGCAGCAAATGTAGCCGATCCAGGCCCAATCGTCCAGGACGACATCTTCTACCTTGGAAGGGAGAAATACACGCTTGAAAACCGTTATTTCAACGGCCTCATTGATGAGGCCGCCATTTTCGGTCGGGCTCTTTCCTCAAATGAGATTGCGCTCCTGTACAAAAGTTATGCGCGCACCAAACCGCTTCTGTTCCAGGTCAGGTCCGGGACCACGCCGGCGGACGTGCAGGCCAGGACGTTTGTGGGGCCTGATGGAACGGCAGACACGTATTACTCGCAGCCTGCGGAGAAACTGGTTGACTGTCCCGACTTCAGTGTTTCGAACCGATACGCGCAGTACAGGGCATATCTCTACGCTTCAACGAACAATGCGCTGACTCCCTACGTCGAGGCAGCCGGATTTGTGGCAAGGGACAGCAGCGTTCAGAACGACTGCATGCGCAATGAGTGGAGAGCAGGCCAGTTCACGGCAAATACCACCTGGATGCCTGAAACGAACGATACTCCGTATCTGGGCCTCTCATTGCGCCCGAACGGCGGATATGCCACCAACGGCACATATACCTCCCGCGAACTCGACGCAGGCGCAGCCGTGAACTGGCTGAATATCTCATGGTTCATGGGAGAGGAACTGAGCGGTTCGATTCCAGGGTTGGTCGGCCTCTGGCATATGAACGAAACCTGGGCTCCGGCAAAGGGGACGGTGTTCGGAACGCCGGTTGACGGCGCCTTCACGGCCTACGCCAAACTCGGGTCCGGATCCGCGGTCTTCAATGGATCCAGCGCTCATACGGTGTTCAGCTTTTCGCCGGCCCAGACAGTGAGGGCTGTGGAACTCTGGGTTCGGGCCGACGAACCTCGGGATGGACTTTTCAGGATCAGTTACAGCGGCGGAGGCTCGGCGATTTCATGCGCTGTCTCGAACCGGTGCGTTTACACGTATCCCACCAATGTCGCTGCAACGATCGTCGTGAACGGCAGCGACCGCTCCGCCAGGCTGCTGCCGGGATGGAACCATGTCCTGGTTTCGCTCGACCGGAACATTTCAATGGACGAACTGGACCTCGGCGCGGCTGATGGGGACTATTTCAGGGGCGCCATGGACGAGCTGGCGCTGTACGACAGAAATGTCACGGAAACAGCCTGCCGCTTGCCGGCGCGTTCGTGGGCCCGGGCGGCCTGCCCTCGACCTACTACGACAACGGCCAGGCGCTCGGAGTGCTGGGGCAGCGCTACCTGCAGTACAGGCTTTATCTGGAGGGAGACGGCGGCGGAACTCCCGCGATCAACCTGGTCGCCGTGTCGCACGGGAGTGGCAGTTTTGTTGATGATACCCGCGCTGAAGTCGGCCAGGGCACGTATGATGGAGGACTTACGGCCTGGTACGGCGACGACGTAAGGCTGGAAGACCTTGCGGCGTTCGGGCCTGTGAACGCGAACCTGGCGTTCGACGCGGCCGCGCAGGGCGTGTGGCACATGGACGAGGCCACCTGGTCCGGCGGCGGGGCCACGGTCCTGGACTCCCTGGGCAGCAGGCACGGCACTCCTGCGGGTGACGCGAACACCACAGCGGGATCTGCTGTGGGCGCAAGGTGCGGAGGCTTTGACGGGAATGGAGACTATGTTGCGATCCCGTCGTTCAATCTGCCGGGCGATTTCACGGTGAGCGTGTGGTTCAACACCCGGTCTGAGAGCCGGTCGGCGATCGTGTCGTCCGATGACGGCAGCGGCTATTACACGGTGGAGATAAACGGCAATGGATCCGGACCGGACATCGGCAGGGCGGCTTTCGTGGTGAACGATGGCGTTCTGACAAGGACCGTTGCGACTGACCGCTCGGATCTCAACGACGGGCGATGGCACAATCTCACGGCGGTCCGCCGTGGAACGCAGATTCATCTGTACGTTGACGGAGTCAGGCGCGGAACGTCCGACGTCGGCACGTTTGGTTCGGTCGGCAACGGCGCACCGTACGTGGGCAGGAGGGGAAGCGCCGGGACCGATTATTTCAACGGCCTGATAGATGAGCTTGCGATATGGAGCAGGGCGCTTTCCGAGGCGGAGATAGGCGACGTCATCGCCGCCGGAACGCGCGCGCAGGGCGGCGGCTCGTACATTTCCGCCACCCTTGACGCAGGCATGCCGGCCATCTGGCAGTACCTGTCGTGGACGCCGGACGCGCCGTACAGCAGGCCGCTTTCAGGGCTGGATTCTTCCCTTGCGGCGCTGTGGAGATTCGAGGAAACGGCCAATCCGGTTACCAATTCGGTTGGCAGCAATGACGGAACGGTGAATGGCGCCATGTTCGGCGCGGCCGGCAGGTTCGCAGGCAGGTGCCTGAGTTTCGACGGCGCCGGAGATTACGTGACGGTCAATCACGCGGCGAACCTGACGCCCGCCGCCATATCAGTGGAGGCATGGGTATCCATGGACGAGGTCCTGTCGCGCTGCGTTGTTGACAAGAGCGGCGGCGGCGCGGGCTACGTTCTTGGAACCGACGCAGCCGGCAGACCGTATTTCCGCGTGGGCGGCTCGACCTGCGCCGGTTTCCTGCCTGTGAGGGCCGGCAGGTGGACTCACCTGTGCGGAACGTACGACGGCGCGCGGATCATGCTGTATGTGGATGGCGATCCTGTCGGCGTTCTGAACCAGATCGGTCTTTCCACGGCGTCCGGGGCGAATCTGCTGATCGGCAGGTTCCAGGGCGGATCAGGCGATTTTGACGGCCTGATTGACGAGGTTGCTGTTCACAACCGCGCGCTGACGCAGCAGGAGGTTTTTGATCATTACCGCGCCGGAGCGCTGACCCTGAGGTTCCAGGCGCGCGCCTCGAACAATCCCTCGTTTGCCGGCGTGAATTTCACAGGCCCGGGCGGCCTGACGAACACCTATTTCACGGAGTTCTATGGCGACGACATGCTTGGCGACGTGCCGCTGGCCAGATACTTCCAGTTCAGGGTCGAGTTCGGCACGGAGGATTCCCGGCTGACGCCGAAATTGAGCGGAGTGAAGGTTTTCGTGTCGAGCTATCCCGACAACAATCCGTACGTGGAGCCTGTGGCGGGGATGGCCGCGCCGTTCCTCGGTTATCTGCTGGGTTTCGACCACGCGCGCACTTTCAATCCGAACACCGATGTTCAGTACCAGATCAGCGCGGACGGTGGCGCCAACCCGCGGTGGTTCTACTGGGACGGCTATCAATGGACTCAGGAGACAGGGCTGGGCTACGGCCTGAATACCAGCTCGCGCGACACGATCAACGCCAGGATACTCTCTTTCTACCCCCAGTTGTACGACAAGACAGGCGGTGTCTTCAGGTTCAGGGCTTTTCTCAACTCATCCGGAGACCAGCAGATACAGGTGGACAGCGTTTCGCTGCGCTGCTCTCCGGGGCGGATTGTCGTGACTTCTCCGAATGGAACCGAGAACGGCGACGATGCGTGGGTGGCCGGTGTGCCGTACACGGTCACATGGACCTGGGCCGGCAGCGTCAGCGCCTCGCTGGCCGTTGAGTACTCGCTCAACGGCACAAACGGGCCGTGGACTGCGATCACCAACGCCGCGCCGCGCGGGGCAGGGGGCAACGGAAGCGTCGAGTGGCGGACTCCGGAGGTTGACCTGCGCACGAATTGCCTGGTGCGCGTGCGGGATCCTGGCGACGCCACGATCTGGGACATGTCGGATTCGGCTTTCACCATCATAAGGCGGATCCGGGTGCGCGCTCCGAACGGCGGAGAAAAATGGTACGCCGGCAAGACCACGAACATAGTCTGGGAGGCGCCGTTCAACATCAGCTCGGTCATGGAGATAGACTACGCGCCGGACGGGATAAACTATGACATAAGCAAGCGTATAGCCGCGCTCGCCAACAGCGTGAGCGGGGTCAAGACCAACGTATACGTATGGGACATTCCTCCGGTGGGCTATCTGTCTACCGGCGCGCGCATAAGGGTGCGGACCGCGGGCGCCGGAGAGTACGGCGACGAATCGGACGGGCTGTTCGAGCTTGCCGGAATTGTCATCACTCAGCCGACGGCTGGCCGCAAGGTGAAGCGCAACGATCCCTTCACCATAACATGGGAGTCGGTGGGGGCAGGGCCGGCGGTGGCCATAGATTTTTCGGCCGACGGAGGGATGAGTTATTCGAACATTTACGCGAGCGTGACGAACACCACCGGCACGAACAGCTTCGTCTGGAACGTCACGCAGGACGGCACCGACCATGCGAAGCTGAGGATACGGTCGCTCTCCGACCCGAACGTCGAAGGCTTTTCGGACGAATTCACGCTGGCCGATATTGACGTGACTGCTCCGGACGGCGGTGAAATATGGCTGATGGACACGACGAACGTCATACAGTGGACGTCCGGCGGCGCGGGGCCGACCGTGAGCATAGACTACTCGACCAACTCGGGCGCGTCATGGATGCCTATTGCTTCGGCGGTAAGCAACAGCGGCTCCTACGTGTGGACCGTGTCGCGGCTGGTGTCCAAGCACGGGCGCGTGAGGGTGATGTCCGACGGCTCGGGCCCCCAGAGCGACACGAACCTGTGGAGCATGTCCGCCGCCGATTTCAACATAGCCGGCGTGAGGGTGACGTATCCGGACCTGGTCTCGCACACGATTGAGAAGGGAGTTCCGACGATCGTGTACCACGACGGAGCACCCGACGCATGGGCGCCCGGCGGCGTGCGGATCGAAATCAGCTACGATCAGGCCGCGACCTTCACGCCGCTGGTTTCGCCGCCGCCGGCCAGCATCGTTGCGACAAACTGGACCATGGGCGCGGCTTTTCAGTTCATACCGGCCTATCCGTCCACCCGCACGAAGATCAGGGTGACGGTGAACAACCCTGCTCCGTACACGAATGTTTACGATCTCTCCGATCAGTATTTCACCACAGCCGGAATGCTCATTCTCGCGCCCACGTCCAACGATATTTACAACATAGGCGCCATGTATCAGGTGAGGTGGGTCTCCGCCGGCGCCGGCGACGTGGCCTACATCTACTACTCGAACCAGGGAACGAACAACTTCATGAACATCACGCCGGCCGGCGTGGCGAACAACCAGGTGTATCCGGGTCTCAACAGCTACAACTGGAACGTGCCGGGAACCCTCCTGCCCTCGACCAACGCCAGGCTGAGGGTGGTCTCCGGTTCATACAACGACATCTCGCCCGCCTTCACGCTGCGGGGCATAAGGATAACCTCGCCCAACACCGGCTCGGTTTGGAATGCGGGTTCACCCCAGGCGATTTCATGGGTGTATGCCGGCGTTGACATCAACGCCAGGATGAAGATTGATCTCTCGACCGACGGAGGCGCGAGCTATCCGTACAGCATCAGCACCAACTTCCCGCTGAGCACCATGGTTTTTCCATGGACCTCGCATCCGGACTACGATCCGACCACCAACGCCGTGCTTCGCATGACGGTCGTCAGTTCTCCGAGCACGGCTGATGTCGGCGTTGTCGCATATTCGGACGTGTTCACCCTGAAGGGGTTGAAGGTCAAGGAGCCGGCGGCCGGCGTCGTGTGGCGGCTTGGCGGCACCAACAGGATCACGTTCGTTGCGGCTGCCGCGGGTTCGGAGGCGACGATTTCCTATTCGCCGAACGGCGGATCGAGCTATGAATCGTTGCCGGTCGCGGCCTCTTTGCCGATCGTGAACGGGAGCAACAGTCTGTGGTGGGCCGTGGAGCCGTCCCGCGAGCCGTCCACCAACGCGATGCTGCGCGTGGCCGGGACGGCGCACACGGGTTATTCGCCGGTCTTCTCCATAGGCGGCGTGAAGGTGACTCGCCCGTTCCAGTACGACATCTGGGCGGTCGGAGAGACAAACCTGATAAGCTGGATTTCCGTCGGAACGCACGGGACCAACCGGATAGAGCTGATGTACGACGGATATCCGACCTTCCTGGTGACGAACGGATACGTCGGGACCACCCTCAACTGGCTGGTCAGCAGCAACGCGATACCGGGCGGGCTGGACACGATCAGCAATGTTGTGCTCCGCGTCCGCGACACAGGCGGGTTCGAGGGCTACTCCCAGCCGTTCAAGATGGTCAGCAAGCCGAGGATCGAAATCGTGGCGCCGGCCGCCGGCGAGTTCTGGAAGGTCGGCGAGACGAAGACGATACGTTGGCTGAAGGGCGGCCAGATGCAGGCGGACCAGTTCAAGATATTCTGGTCGAGGGACAACTTCGCCACAATCCACGGCGAGGTCCTGGGCGCGGTGAACTTCAATCCGCTGGACAATGTGTTCAGCGTGGACTGGGACATTCCGGACCAGCTCGGGACCACTCGGATCATGGTGACCAACACGTTCAACAGCCTTGTGTGGGCTGTCAGCGAACCGTTCGACGTGTGCGGGAATTTCCGTGTGATATACCCGAACGGCGAAGTTGGCGAGCCGGAGGCATACGCGCTGAATACCGTGAACGCAAGCTGGGGCACGAGGGGATCCGCGACCAATGTGGACCTGTACTACCGCCACGGGACTGGGGGCTGGACGAAGATAAACTCGGCGGCGATTCCGAACAACGGCAGCGGACTCGGCGAGCAGATAACGGCGTACGCCTGGACCCTGCCGAACGTGCAGACAACCACGGCTGTCTTCAGGGTGCAGGACAGCCGGTACACAAACATTTTCGACGGCGCCACCCCGGGACCGTATGACGATTCGGACGCATTCTTCCCGATCAAATATTACGCTGTTTACTGGGACGTCTATTACATTGACGACTTCGGCAGGACGAACCGTCTGGACAAACTCAGCGTGGCAGACAGCTCAGGCTGGTCGCAGTCCAGTCTCAGCGCAAAGAACGCTGACGGATCGCCGGCTCCGATACTGCACATGTATCCGTACGGAATCTACGACACGCAATGGTACCGCGAGTTCTTCCACGATTACGTGGACTTCCACTGGGTATGCGACTCGAACCATCTGCGCAGGGTCCGGATGAGAGGCGCGGAGGTGGAGCCCGAGTATCACGTTCTGGCCAGCTTTGCCTATGATGTCTCCAACAGGACATTCACAATCCACTCCTGGCTGGAGCGCAACGGCGCGATCCTGCCGGATCCGTCGAAATGCACGATCCGCATCTACACGGCTGATGGGTCGCTGATCGAGACGCTGGAGAAGACCACCCACGATCAGAATGGCGTGTTCTGGCAGGTCTGGGACGTGGGCCAGACAGAGGCGAGGCTCGGCGTCACGTTCTCGAGTACGGACGTTTTCTTCGCGAAGGTCGAGATTGACTTCTCGGGCACGACATATTCCGCGGGTCTGACGTTCGCGCTCCGGCTGGCGGCGGCCGAGGAGCAGGTGGCGGCCATAGAGGCGATTGTGGCTGCGGCCACGGCCAACATCCTTTCGGGCGTGCATGACGTGAAATCCAACGTTCTGGACGTGGGAACGAGCGTTTCCGCCATGCGCGGAGAGATGCAGGCCGGCTTCTCCAACCTCGTGGACATGGGTTCAATGACCACCAACCTGCTCGGCGCGGTACGGGAAGACATCGTCCTGATGACCAACGCGATCCTGCCGGGAATGGAGATCCTGACAAACGAGGTTCTCGTGCTTTCGCCCGCGATTTCGAACCTGAACGCATCTATCACAAATCTTTCGGAGGATGTGGTGAGCGAACGGGCGCGCATACTTACAAGGCCGACGACCCTGGCGTTCGGTTCGACCAACACTTTCCTGTACAAGACAAGGCCCGGCTACGGAGCATCGGTGGTGGCGCTGAGGGTGCTGAGGGAGGATCAGACCGAGGTCTTCGCGACAACCATGGCGGAAATATCGCCCGGCCTCGGCATATACGAGCAGACACTTGTGGCTGACTGGGGCACAAATTCGTTCATCATCTCCTGCAGCGATCCGCTCGCTTCGGACAGCATGATCGTCACGGTGACGGCCGGCGGTGCGCTCGAGTCGGTCCCCGGCCTGATACAGGCCGTGGCGTCGCAGCTCGATACTGTGGAAAGCCAGGTCACAAACATCACTCGGATCGTGCAGGGCATGGGAGGGGTTGACCTGAGCGGGGTGATGAGCGGCATCGAGGCGATCAGGAAGGACATATCCGGCATAGGAGAGACCGACCTTTCGGCCCTGGACAGGATGGTGAGCGAGATGGGCACCGTGGGCGATGACGCTTCGCTCAATACATTCTTCGGCAGGCTGGCGAAGCTGGAGCGCATGATCTCAAGCGCCGGAGTTCAGGCGTCGGACGCGGCGAGGAAGGCGCAGACTGCCAAGACAGAGGCGGCCAGCGCGGCCAGCGGAATCCAGGCGTTGAAGGCCGAGATCGCAAAGGGAGATGTCCAGGCGGCTCTTGCGCGGCTTGACGAGATAAAGAGCGCCCTGGCCGCGGCCCAGAAACAGGTGGATGAAATTCCCCAGGTGGTACGGCTTGGAACCCTCTACGACCAACTGAGGTACATGGCCGAACGCATCGAGGAATTGGCGAAAAGCGGAGGCTGGGACTACTTGGTGAACCTCGAGGAGCCGGCCGAGGCCGAGGGCGGGGCCGGCGTGTCCGAGGACGCCATAGGGGCGCTGAACCGCAACATAGAAGAGGTGCGCGGCTCGCTCAACTTCATGCAGAAGCTGATGGACAAGATGGTGTACGAACCGGTCGTCACCGAGCAGCTTCTCGCCGCGCCGTGACCGGCCGCGCGGGGCTTTTTCCTCATTGCCAAGCCGGAACCTGCTGATATGCTCCCCTATCGCATGATTCCCGCCGTTGACAAACGCGGATTTTGCGATTTGACCGAGCGCGGCAGATTCGGAGCGCGAGAGGCGACGCCGTATGCTCATGCTGCAGGTGCCCTGCAGCAAAGCGGATCCCGCGCCCCGGACAATCCCCCGCGGTTCGAGAAAAGGCCTCTTTCTCCCATTCTGCGTATTCACCTTCCTGTGCCTGATCGCGCAAAGCGTGTTGCGCCTGAACACCGCTTTTTTCCGTCAGGTCATGCAATCCGCCCGCTTCCCAGACGCGGAATTCAGGATAAAATTACCGGCCGCCTTTCCCTGCCGGCGCGTTTTGCGGCCGCGCTCTGCTTTGCGCTCTGGACGGCGTCAGCCCGCGGAGAAAAGGTCGTGCTGAAAATACGGGCGGGCAACCCGATCGAAAGCACCCAGCGCGTAAAGATCCATTCCGTTCTGCCTGCCG
>Ga0272448_1001754_pt1 | contig 28565 bp, 20 predicted proteins | sample YNPCB0191_FD_202220 | JGI IMG/M metagenome (GOLD analysis project Ga0272448, IMG submission 202220) | Hot spring sediment microbial communities from Yellowstone National Park, WY, United States - YNP-CB-019-1 | ecosystem: Environmental > Aquatic > Thermal springs > Hot (42-90C) > Sediment... | reverse complement strand
TACTTTTTCTGATGGTGAAAGAGCAATTGTGGAAAACTTGCCTGAAGAAGGAATGCGCCATCAACCCTGCCTATTGCATGGCAAAAGGGATTTTGCATTTATCCTTTATGCTGAGGGACTTAAAAAATCCCGAATGGATCCCTTTAACTAACAAAATATTTTTCCTAAATGTAGTCTGAACTCTGGAAGAAGTATCCTGGCTAACTCCATCAGTAGAAGTAAATCTTATAAATGTCAGTTACTCCTGGATACAATACTAATTTGCAACAACCCTAATCTTATAAAAAAAGAATAAAAAGTGAGCCAGGTGAGGCTCGAACTCACGACACCCGCCTTAAAAGGGCGGTGCTCTACCAACTGAGCTACTGGCCCACAAACGCCGAGCACCACGGTGCTCTTCCCGGGTGCTGTGAAGAAATTAAAAAATGAACCCGTCCCTATTTTTTAAATAATTTTCAATCTCTGTTGCTGAGGAAAAATTCATAACCTTTTCAGCAAGTTCCTTTGCATCCAGGAGTTTTGTCTGTCTTATTACTTTTTTTATTGCAGGTATAGAAATAGGGCCCATACTGAACTCATCCAGTCCCATTCCCAGTAGCACTGGCGCAAATAGCGGGTCAGCAGCCATTTCTCCGCACATACCAATTTGAATGCCTGCACTGTGTGCACTGTCTATAACCATTTTTATCAGGCGCAGAACAGCAGGATGAAGGGGCTCATAGAGGTAGGCAACCTTCTCATTAACCCTGTCTATGCCCAGTGCATATTGAATCAGATCGTTGGTACCAATGCTGAAAAATTTTGCTTCCCTGGCAAGTATATCTGCAATCATAGCTGCAGATGGAACCTCAATCATTACCCCAACTTCAATATCTGCATTAAAATCTATTCTCTGAGAAATCAATTCTTTCTTTACAGACTCAAGTATCTGGTTGGCTCTTTTTATCTCACCCACTCCAGAAACAAGCGGGTACATAATTTTAAGGTTTCCATAAACGCTGGCGCGCAGTATGGCGCGCAGCTGAACCCTGAAGATATCCTCTCTCTCCAGACATAACCTTATTCCCCTGCAGCCAAGCGATGGATTTATTTCTGGTGGAAGACTCAATGTAGATAAAAACTTATCACCCCCTAAATCAAGTGTTCTGATTATTACAGGATGTGGATTCATAACACCTGCCACATACTTATATGCATTAAACTGTTCCTCCTCTCCTGGCAAATCCTGGCGGTTTAAATAAAGAAATTCTGTGCGGTAAAGTCCTATGCCTTCTGCTCCATACTGAATGGAGGACTCTACCTCCTCAGGAACTTCAATGTTAGCCATAAGCCTCACCCTGTGGCCATCAGGTGTTACAGCAGGTGTTTCCTTTAAAGTAAGAAGTTCTCTTTTCCATTCTTCAAGTCTCTTTTTTTCTTCTTCATAACGGGTTATGGTTTCTGAATCAGGATTGACAATTACAATACCGGAATTTCCATCTACAATCAACAGATCCCCGGGTTCAGATTTCTGTGTTATATCTTTTAAACCAACAACTGCGGGAATTTCCAGAGAACGTGCCATAATTGCTGTGTGCGAAGCCCTGCCTCCCATATCCGTAACAAAGGCTATAACTTTTTCCCTGCGCATCTGTGCGGTATCTGAAGGGGCTAAATCTGCAGCCACAACTATAACCTCCTCTTTAAGCCCTGCCAGCACTTTCCTTTCCCCTCCCACCAGATTTCGCAGGATTCTTCTTGAGACATCGTGAACATCTATGGCCCTTTCCTTCAGGGAAGAATCTCCTGAATTCAAGAATGTACTGGTTATTTCTTCGCTGACACTCCATACTGCATATTCAATGTTTAAAAATTGTGTCTTTACCAGTTCCCTGATTCTGTCAACAAACATTGGATCCTCTAACAGAAGAAGGTGTGCTTCAAATATCCCGGCATACTTTCCTATGGATTTAGCCATTTTATCTTTAATCTCTAAAAGTTCCTTTTTAGATTCTTCAATTGCAGCATCAAGTCTTGAAAGTTCTTTTGGAATCTCTAATTCAGGAATGATATGCTTCTTAATGGCAAAATCTTCTTTATCCAGAAAGAAAGCCTTACCGATTGCAATTCCTGGAGAAGCAGCAATTCCTTTCAACTCTATCATAAAATACCTCTCCTCTACTCTTCGCCAAATTTGTTTTCCACAAGTTTCTTCAATTCCTGAAGGGCTTTTTCTTCATCTACACCGCTTGTCTTTATGAGAATGCGATTGCCCATTGTAGCACCCAGCATCATCATTCCAAGTATACTCTTTCCATTCACCTCAATATCACCCTTCTTTACCTTCACAGTTGCCTGGAACTTATTTGCAAGTTGCACAAAGGCAGCAGCAGAACGCGCATGAAGCCCGGCTTTATTCGTAATCTTCACGATTGCCTGCATAGTCCCCTTTAATCTATGTAATCAAAATTATACTATCCTGTTTATCTCCAGATTAATGCTGGTTTCCCATCTTCCATTTCCAGGAATAATAACCTTCCAGTTCGGCACAATTGTGGAGCCCTGATAGGTCTGCTCAATTCCACTCTCAGATTGAGAAACTGTATAAATTGGAAAGCGCCACAAGTTACAGGTATTTGAGAATTCTAAAAGAATATATATCCCCTGCCATTTATCAACAAGCCTCAGTTGTTTTATATTCTCAATCCTGCCAGAAGATGAAAGCCTGCTATCCTCTGGTTCCATACCCGGAATTTCATAGTATCGGTCAGGGGCTTCTCCTGCAAGCAGGGAAAAATTGAACTCAACACCAAACCAGAAGTTTGCTTCTTCTTTTTTGTTTGTAAGTGCGTAATGAATTTTTATACAGGATTTATCCATTTCAAGAGAGATATTTTTCTCCAAATTCATCTCCCTTTCTTCCCTTATCATCTGCAATGTTGCCTGGCGAGAATCCTTTTTTATTTTAAATCTATAAGGGGACAGGGTAAAACCTGTTATCCGTGGAGAATCCCTGAAGGATAAGATATCTATTTCCTCCTTTAAGAGATGGTCTATGAGAGAAACCCTCCTGTAGGAATCATATTTCAGCAATTCCTCCAGTCCTTCCTTTTTAACCTTAAACATTTCATGGATGCTCTTCACTTTCTTCTCCGAAGTGTCCCTCATAGATTCCTTTATCTTTTCATGGTAGGGTTCTGGACGGCGTGAAAGGGTGTCTGTAATATTGAAATATGGTTCCCCCTTGTAGTCTATCTCAAAAATCTGCCCTCCTGAAAAAGGACTTACATAGACATTTAAAAGCCTGCTGGATATTAAAACTTCCGGCTTTCCATCTTTGTTGAAATCTGTTTCTTCCACACTCAGCCAGTTCTCACGTCCTTGATTCATTTCTTTCTCAGCTATGGACTCTGCACGGATGAGATGGGTATAGCAGGCGCTGCGCAGATAGTTGAGGTAAAGCCCTCCGAAGATTCCATGCCAGTATGCATCGTTGCACTGTCCCTGCATCAATTCATCCCGGGCTTCTCTCAAAACCCTGTCTGATGCAAATTCTTCTATTTTCTTCACCTTGCTACTTACAAAAAGCATTTTTTTGTGAAGATTGTTTGCCTCAGGATACTTCACCAAAAAATTCCTCCAGAATCCACCTGACCACTCAAGCATCTCCTTGTAAGATGCAGGAGGAAGATAAATAATGCCCCTTGAAATATGTCTCTGAACTGCCTCTGAGAGGGTCAGAGTCCTTATCCATGAATTCTGCTCAAGGGAAAAAAGGAATTTTTCAAGCCATCCCTCTTCATAAACCCATTTATGGGTGCCGGGCCAGACGCCAAATTTTTCTCCATCATCAACGAGTGTAAGCAATATTGATTTCTCATCCTTAATCCTTTCTGAGTTAGCCCTGAAAAATTCTAAAATCTGTTCCACATTTTTAAAAGGAATGAGATACCTCAATCTCTCATTAATCGGAAAAATGTTCACCGAAAGACCTTCTTCCTCTGTTGTGAAATATCCATAAATCTCTTCTTCCTTTAACCCGGCAATCCTGAAATGATGGTCATCCACAAGGGTATATTCCACTCCCATATAATTGAGAATCCTTGCCAGATGTGGTTCCCAGACCCTCTCGGCAAGCCATGTTCCCTTTGCCCTGTATCCAAATTTTTCTTTTAAGAATGCGGACATAAACCTGAGCTGATTGATCTGGTCCTGCTCCGGGATTGAAGGAAGAATGGGCTCATAGAACCCGCCTCCTATTACCTCTGCCTGACCTGAATCAAGCATTTCCTTCAAAAGAACCAGAAACTCAGGATGCTTCTTTTCAAACCATTTCAGGAGAATCCCTGAATAGTGAAAGGTAAGTTTTATTGTCGGATGCTTTTTGAAAATATTTATAAAAGGTAAATACGAACTCTGGTAAGCCTCCTCAAATACATGCTCAAAGTTGCCAACAGGCTGATGACAATGGATGCCAAACACAAAATCAATACATCTTTCTTCACTCATTTTTTATTCCTGTGCTTTAAAAATGTGATAATCTAAGTCTGGAAAGAGGTTATCTGTATCTTTTATGCTGGTAAGCACATTTTTGATATCGCCCATCCCGGCATTTAGCTCAAGCAAGTTGCACAGTCTGTCAAAATTCTCACAGTGTTTCAAGAATCTCCTGGTCGCATATTCCTTTGCCTGACCAGTGGTTATCAGAAAAGGCCAGTCACTGGACTGCAGAAGAAGCAGTTCCCTTCCCATCTGATTGAGCACATCCCTTAAAATTCCTGAAACATTCTGATATCCGGACACCATTTTTTCCATCTTCACTTCTCTCTCATGGATTAGAGGCCACATCCATTCGGTACTGGAATTCATCCATACATAATGGTATCCACCTTCACCCCAGGAGGTCTCAGGCAGCACAATTGCCTGCTGTGGAGGGTGATTTTTTAAATAATCACTCAGTGTGGTTAATTCTACACTGGAATTTGAAGACATTTTCCTCAAGACTTTTTCCAAAAATAGAATTCCTTCAAACCACCAGTGCCCGAACAGTTCTGCATCATAGGGAGACATTACAATACCAAACTTCTGGCTTTTTGAATTGAAGTCTGCAAGCATTCCCTCAACCATGCTGACAAAATGACTGGCATTTTCTTCAATCCTGGGATAGATATTCTCCCGGACATAAACCTCTTTCTTACCCAGATCGAGATCAGTAGCTGTTACCCTCCAGTATTGAAAACCTGACCTTCCATCTTTTTTGTGAAACTCCCTGTAGTTTCCATCTCCTGGATATCCCCATCTGCCTGACCAGACCTGCAGGCCTGTCTGGCGGTTTCGGGCAAAAACTGTACAACCTGAACTCAAAAGATATGGAAGAAAACTTGTCCTGTAAGTGGGCCTGGTATAATCCACTACAAAATTGGGTACAGTATATGGACCCAGGCGCCTTGCCTGAAAAGTCTCCCCTCCTTCTACTGCGTGCGTATCTGTAATAAAAAAACTTATTCCTGCATCCCTCAGAAATTGGTCAATTGCTTTCTTCTTTTTAACCTTTCCATTTTCACATATTTCATACCCTGGTCTGTATGCACACTCAGGCAACCAGAATCCCTCCGGATTTCTTCCCAGGTGCCTGCGATAGGTCCTTATTCCCTGCTCAATCTGTCCATATATTGAAGAATCCCTCTCAAGAAGTGGAAGATAGCCATGGGTGGCAGCACTTGTCATAATTTCAAGGTATCCTGCATCCTGCAGATTCCTGAATGCTCCAGCTACATCCCTTTTATATCTGTTCTCAAAGTGGTCCTCAATAGAGGAGTAATATTCCCTGTAGAATTGGGCAACCTTTAAAAATGCACTCTCTGAGGCAAACCTTTTTATATCGGATTCAGCCCGGTTTATTTTATCTCTGACATATTCAGAAAACTGTGAGAGCATATAAGTATCAGACATCTGTTCCAGCAGCACAGGGGTAAGGCTTACAGTCAATTTTACTTTACAGCCCTCCTCTTTCAATTTATTCAGCGTATCCAGAAGGGGAATGTATGTCTCTGCCAGTCCCTCATAAAACCATTCTTCCCCGAATGGCCAGACTCCGCTCTTTCTCACAAACGGAATATGGCTGTGCAGAACAAAGGCAAAAGCTCCTTTTTTCATACTGAAACCCCCTGACTTCATCTTGTGAACACTTGCTATGTGTATCTATTAACCCTTATTTGAATTGAGTCAGCAATATAGAATATACAATTAAATTTCTTTCCCGTTTATCAAAATTCTAAAATTATTTATCTTTGCTTCCCTTCTCAATAAATCTAAAAATTTATTTTGTTGCTCATTCAGGAACTCCAGCCTAAAACCCTGCTTCGTCGTAAGTTTGAGAATTGGCACCGGATATAATCTTTATTCCCAACCTTTACATCTTCTAAATTTGTGAATAAAATCATCTTCAACAGGCCATCTTTAATATCATTTAACGACGGGAGGTTTTTATCCTTTGTGTGTTTGCCTTCAATAAGATATAAATTATTTCCTTTTATTTCAAATTCATCAACAGTAAAGTAGTATAGTCCCCCAAGGTAATTTTTAATGGTGAGGGTGGCTTTAATTCCAGATAATTTTTCTTTTGGTTGTTTTGTAATGCTTTCTCTCTTTTGTGCTTTTTCTGCTAATTCTCTTGATAAGTTCATAAATACATTTTTGTCTTCAAGAAGTTTTTCAATCCTTTTCTCTGCAGATTCTCTTGAATGCATCTTGATTCTAAGATTTCTTGAAATCTTATCATAAGACTGTAGTGCTCGTTGCCCTATCTGGCCAACTTTATCTATTTGGGATAAGTTCCAGTGTAAAGCGTCTGATTGATATGATAGAAGGTTATTAATCTCGTCTCGAATTTGAACTGTGTCAAACCTTTGCCGGGTTATTTTACGAGCATATCTTGAACTTGGTACAACCTCCTTATAATAAGAGAGTATAACATATACACCCATTAAGCTCATTAATGAAACAGTATCCCACTGCAAGAAATCCCTATCGCCTTCAAATCCTTCATCTTTGAAAATCGGGATTATCGTCACTTTTTTACCTGTAAAATTCAAAGAATCATAAACTCTTGCATATGGATATGACCTTGTTCTTTTTGGTGATACCCACCAGCTCAAAACAATTTGATTCTGCCTGCCAGAATTTAAAATAAAAGTTGCTTCACCGGACAATCCTTTATCAATATCATCAATATCGAAGGTATTTAATTCTCTGCACAATAATGGTTTGTATTTCATTCCTCTGATAATTTTAGCGAATATATCCATTTTACCTTTTTCTGATGATTATTTCAAAAGTGTCTTTATTATCAAATAATCTTCCCTGCTCGTCAAAACCAAGTTTTTTCTTAATAATAGGAATCAGTGCTTTTTTAATCTCTATCCCTATGCTATTCCTCCTTAGGTCTCTTGCTACCTTCATAGTTGTTCCACTTCCCACAAAGGGATCCAAGACGGTTTCACCCTTGTAAGAAAATAATTTTATAACCCTGTAGGGTAATTCTTCAGGAAATGCTGCTATATCTTTTTCTAAAGGTGAGCCAGGCATTACATTATTCATTTCCCAGAGAGTCATATACCATTTTTTATCAGAAAATTCTCTCGTATCAATTTTAGAACTTTCTCTTATATTCTCAGGAATAGACCTGTAATCAAATTTACCCTTTTGAAAAATTATAATACTTTCCAACAAATTATCTGGATAAAAATACATCGGATAAGGATTTTGCAACATAACTCCACTTCTTCTGCTTATTCTTAAATAACCATCAGGTTTTTTCCAGATAATTCTGTCTCTGTATCTGAATCCTGCCTCTATAAAAATTTTTATTGCATCAGCAACTATGGGAAATTTTTCACCGTTTACAAGCATGTCGTCAATATTAAGTACAGCAATTCTTCCTTTCTTAAGAACCCTGAATATCTCTTTGCTAACTCTGCGTAATACGCCCAGATATTGTCCATAATTTTTGAATAATCCTTTATAGTCAAAAGGAGCATTGAAATATGGCGGTGAAGTAACCATCAGGTGAACACTCTCGTCAGGTATTTCCTCCATATTCATACAATTACCAATTATCAATCTATGACTTGTTGCAATATTTACTTCCTGTTCTATTCTCGTTGATATATCAGGAGACGGCTTTACCTTTAATAACTCAGCAGTGCCAGAGTCATTTATTGATTTATTTTTGCTCTTCCTTTTTTCCTCACCTGCTAAAATATTTTCTTTTACCTTTTTATATTTTTTAACAGCCATAAGTTCTTACTTTTAAAAACCGCCATTCATTTTAAAATAGTATTAAATCTGATTCTACTTTTTTCAAAAACCAAAAAAAGAGTTTTTTCAGCAATTGTTTTTATTGATAGATCCTTCTATATTGGGTAGATTCTGTAAACTTCTTTTTCAAACCTTCGTTTAACTCCTGGGCGCTAAATATACCCATCTTTTTCAGGCGGTAATTCATAGTTGCAACTTCAATTATTATTGCAAGGTTTCTTCCTGGTCTGACAGGAATAACTAATTTGGGTAATGGAACATCCAGAATTCTACAGACACTTTCTTTTAAACCCAGGCGCTCATACGATTTTTCCTTCTTCCATTCCTCAAGGAAAACTACAAGTTCCACCCTTTTTTTATCCCTTATAGCCCTTGTCCCAAAGAGATTCTTGATATCAACAATGCCAAGTCCTCTTATCTCCATATGGTGCTTTAAAAACTCATTTGAACTGCCGCTCAATGTCCTTCCAGGTTCCCTCTTGATTACAATTACATCGTCTGCAATAAGGCGATGTCCCCTTTCAACCAGCTCTAAAGCTGTTTCACTCTTACCCACACCGCTATTTCCCAGTATCAGAACACCCACCCCATAAACCTCAACGAAATCTCCGTGGCACGTAATTGAAGGGGCAAGTTCAGATTCAAGATAAAAGGTAAATTTATTGATAAACTCCTGAGTTTGCAACCTGGTGCTCAAAATCGGAACAGAAGTCTTTTCAGACAACTTTATCATCTCAGGAAGAGGTTTCAATCCCCTTGTTACAATAACACAGGGCAGAGGATTCGAAAAAAATTTTCTTAGCCGTTCTCTCATCAGCTGAGGTTTCATCTTGTTAAGATAAGAGAATTCTGTCCTTCCCAGAATCTGAACCCTCTTTGATGGGAAATAGTGAAAATATCCGCTGAATGCAAAACCAGGACGATTTATCTCAAAGTAAGAAATTTTATTATTCAATCCTTCAGCTCCACTTACTAATTTCAGTTTTAAATTCTTACCTTCTCTTGCAAGAATTTCGCGCACAGAAATGCCGGGCATTTCTCCTCCTTAAAAATCTGCTTTATTTTTATTAAGGGAGAGGGAAAGTTTTACATAAGTGTGTCTTCCTCCGCAATAATCTTAACCACCTCTCCAGCATTTGTTGCCTTGCGCAGCATAGAACGGAAATACTTATGCTTCAACAATCTTGAAATCTTTGCCAGCGCTTTAATATGAAGACTTGAGGCATCTGCCGGCGCTACAAGAAGAAATAAAAGGTACACAGGTTTATTGTCCAGTGCATCAAATTCAACCCCTTCATTGGACTTCCCGAATGAAGCCACAACTTCTTTTACAGCATCGGTTTTGGCATGGGGAATTGCTATACCCTGACCTATACCGGTGGAACCAAGCTCCTCCCTCTCCAGCAATACCTTTACTACCTTCTCTACATTAGCGGGGTCAAGTTTTTTTGCTTTAACCAGAAGTTCAACCAGTTCTCGGATTGCATCCTTCTTTGTCCTGCTGGTCAACTCCACAGATATTGCTTCCTTGCTGAGGAAATCCATTATCTTCATACACCCTCCTTTTTCTATGTATAATTACGGTTCAAATAATCCGTACCTGCCGTCGTTCCGTTTATAAATTACATTAATCTGATTATTTTCAGCATTGTAAAAAACTAAAAATATATTTCCGGATAAGTCTAATTGTGCCTTTGCCTCCTGTATAAACATGGGCTTTGAAAGGGGTATCTTACGCCGGACAATGTATTCAGGTAAAACTCCTTCGGGAATCTGAGAGGATTGTATATATTCCTCACCGGATAATAATCTTTCCCTGTCCAGGCTTGCAATAAGTCTTGACTTCCTCTTTTTCTCAGCTTTTAATTTCTCCTTATATTTCTTAATCTGCTTCTTGAGCTTCTCAGATACTTCATCAATTGAGGCGTACATATCAGGTGTGCATGCCCGGGCATAGAATACAGTTCCACCACCCCCTATTGATACTTCAGCCAGAAACTGGCCATTTTCTAATCCCAGAACTATATTTGCCCAGTCGCTTTCTCTCCTGAAAAATCTTTCTAATTTTTCAATCTTCTCTGTAGCATAATTCCTCAATCCCTCGGTAATCTCCAAATGCTTTCCACCAATTTTAATCTGCATCTTCTCCTCACATTAAAAATATGGAAGTTATCAATAAACCAGGCTGGTCTGATAAATCACAGTACCACATTTTTGAATGCCTGAGGCAATTTGGTTATTATATCTGAAGCAACTAAACTGTATTCTCCCTTTTCTTCCCTGGCGATATCCCCTGCAAGTCCATGCAAAAATACACCAGCCTTACTTGCATTCAGGAGATTCAATCCCTGTCCTGTCAGAGAAGCAATTATCCCTGTAAGCACATCTCCTGACCCGCCTGTTGCCATCCCGGGATTTCCTGTAGGATTTACCCATACCTCTCCAGATGGAGAAGCAATCACTGTACGAGCTCCCTTGAGTATGGTTATAACCTTAAACTCAACTGCAAAATCTCTGGTATATTCAATTCTATGGGATTGAATCCAGTCTAATGATTTTCCCGTCAGATAAACCATTTCTCCGGGATGGGGAGTAAGTACTGCGGGGGACCGTCTCCTCTTCAAAATATCTGTATGCCCCCTGAGCGCAAAGAGCGCATCCGCATCTATTACCATGGGTAAATTTATATTTTCAATCACTTTCAAAATCAGTTTCCTGGTTTCTCCAACGCGGGAAAGCCCTGGACCAATCGCCAGAACATCTACCTTTTTACTGAATTCTAATATTCCCTTAAAACTTTTTAATCCCAGCGTTTGAGCTCTTGTCTCCGGAAAGGGCTTTGTCATGGCCTCAGTCAATTTCACTGACATAATTGTATTAAGACTTTCAGGAATGCCAACTGTTACAAGACCCGCTCCAGACCACAGGGCTGCAGTACCGGCAAGTGCAGCAGCGCCTGTAAATCCCGGGGAACCTGCCAGAATAAATGTATGTCCGAAAGATCCTTTATGAGCACCTGTATTTCTGGGAGGAAAGAATCCAGAAATCTCTTCTTTAGAGAGTAGATTGAGCCATCCCTTTCCAATTATTTCCTGAGGAATTCCTATATCAAGCACCAGTATATTCCCTGCATATTCAATTCCCGGGTGCAAAAAAAGGCCCTTCTTTGGTAGTCCCAGTGTAAATGTCCAGTCTGCCCGAATCTGTGGACTTGAAATTTTTCCTGTGTCAGCATCCATGCCCGAGGGAAGGTCCACAGCCACTACAGAGGGTCTCCTGCCTTCAGTATAAAATGACAGAAGATCGATAACATCAGCATACAATCCTTTTATCTCACCTTTAAACCCGGTACCAAAAATTGCATCAATAAGAATGCTACTGTTTTTTATTTCTTCTGCTATTTGTTCTGCTTTTACAATTTCATGAATTCTCACTTTTAATTTTTTTAAGCGGGATAGATTCTCCCTTGCAAGAGGAGAAATATCGTGTATCCTTCCCAGAATTGATACTGAAGGATGGGCCCCCATTTTTTTGAGATACCTGGCAGCAACCAGCCCATCTCCACCATTATTTCCTTTACCGCACAGAATGCAGATATTCTTTTTCTTATAATCAGGAAACAAATTTGCAAGATTCCTGGCTATATTTTTACCCGCATTTTCCATCAGAATCCTGCGGCTCACTCCTCTCTTCTCAGCCGCCTCCTCAATTCTATACATTTCACCGCTGGTTACTATTCTCATATTTTTCGTTATTTTATTACTATTGCATTTGCCACTGCATAGTTCTGGCAGTGCGACATACTGACAAAAATTCTTTTCACCTTCAATCTCTTCTTGAGACCTTCTGCCAGACGAACATCTGCCCTTCCATCTTTAACCTTCATTATTTCCACATCTTTCCATCTGAGTCCCCTGTGCCAGAATCCTGTTCCGATAGCCTTTGCTATCGCTTCCTTAGCAGCGAATCTGCCTGCAAAATGAATCTCGGGAAAGCGCTTCTTTTTGCAGTATTTAATTTCTCCTTCTGTAAAAACCTTGGAAAGAAATCTATTGCCCAGTTTTTTTATTGCCTTCTTTACCCTGCCTATCTCAATTATGTCAATCCCCGTTCCCTCTATCATTTATTTTCCTGTCCTGTTCTCATTGTAGGTCTCATAAGCCCTGATTATTTTCTGTACCAGCTCATGTCGTACTATATCTTCCTTTGTAAGATATACGAAAGAAATCCCTTCAATACCCTTCAGTATGTCCTGAATTTGCACAAGCCCTGAATCTTCATCCCGTTCAAGATCAATCTGTGTTATGTCACCGGTTACGATGGCCTTTGAACCAAAACCAAGCCTGGTGAGAAACATTTTCATCTGTTCTTTTGTGGTATTCTGCGCCTCATCCAGGATTATAAAAGAATCGTTGAGAGTTCGCCCTCTCATATATGCAAGTGGGGCAATTTCAATAATACCCTTTTCAATAAAACTGGATAATTTCTCAACCTCCATCATTTCGTAAAGGGCATCATAAAGGGGACGAAAATAAGGATCCACTTTTGCATAGATATCACCGGGCAAATATCCCAATTTCTCACCTGCCTCCACCACAGGCCTTACAAGAATAATTCTTCCGATTTCCCTGTGTATAAGAGAATTGACCGCACTTGCCATTGCAAGATATGTCTTACCTGTACCCGCAGGCCCGATTCCAAAAACCAGATCGTTCTCACGAATTGCTTCTATGTATCTGTGCTGCCCGGGGGTTCTGGGCTTTATCATCTTCTTCTGTGTAGGGATTTCAGACTTCAAAACCTGAGAACCTTCCTCAAACAAATATTTAGTTGCGTCAAAAGTATTTCTTAATTCCCTTTCCCCTATTTCCGCACCGCCCTTCACAATCTCCAAAAGTTGTAATACAACCTGACCTGCCCTTTCCACCTCCCTCCTTTTCCCCCTTATTATAAGTTCATTGCCGCGCGGTATTAATTTTGCCTCATTAAAAAATTGGTTTAACAACCTCAGATTGCTATCATGCCTTCCAAATAACTTCAATCCTTCTTCTACACTTCCAATTATTATCTTTTTTTCCAAATTCTCCTCCCATCTTTTCATAAAAAAACAGGCTATCCCCTTCTCTATCCTCTCAGTGATGCTATTGCAATACAGGCTATTGCCCTGCCTTTGCCAATAAAACCAATCTTCTTTGCAGTTGTGGCCTTCACATTTACACTCAGCCTTTTAACCTTTAAAGCTTCTGCAATATTTTCTCCCATCTTATTCAGGAATGGCACAAGCACAGGTGCCTCAGCAATAAGGGTGGCATCCACATTGTTTACCCTGAAATGTTTTTTTAAAAGAAGCGATCTAACCTTTTTCAAGAGCAGAAGGCTGGAGATTCCTCTGTATTCAGGCTTGTTTGGAAAATGTCTACCAATGTCTCCTGCTGAAGCTGCACCCAGAAGTGCATCTATTATTGAATGTACAAGTACATCTGCATCGGAGTATCCCTCCAATCCCAGTGCATATGGAATCTTAACTCCTCCCAGAATTAATTTCCTTTTCTGCCTAAGCGGATGAACATCAAATCCAATTCCAACCCTCATATCCATCTTTTCTATTTGTTTTTAACAGAGATTATTTAAAGGTTGTGGGATTACTTGCCTTTGATATTGCTGTGGTATAACTTATCAATCCTTCCTGATAGAGTTCCTTGAGGGCATCATCCATAGTCTGCATCCCGAACTTTTTTCCAGTTTGCATTGCATTGGGCAACTGATGGGTCTTTCCTTCTCTTATAAGGGTTGCGATTGCAGAGGTATTAATCAGTATTTCACAGGCAACTACTAACCCTCTACCATCCTGCCTGGGAAGAAGCTGCTGGCTGATAATGCCTTCCAGAGAACCTGCAAGCTGTGCCCTGATCTGCTGCTGTTGCTCTGCAGGAAATACATCAATAATACGGTTAGCGCTCTGCGCAGCATCCAGGGTGTGTAAAGTCGCCAGCACAAGGTGTCCTGTCTCAGCTGCGGTTAGTGCAAGGGCTATGGTCTCCACATCCCGCATCTCACCTACAAGAATTACATCCGGATCCTGGCGAAGCGCGTACTTAAGGGCATTTGCAAAAGAAAGCGTATCAATCCCCAGTTCTCTCTGAGAAACTATGCTCATTTTGTCCTTATGCACGTATTCAATAGGATCTTCAATGGTGATGATGTGACATTTTCTTTCACTGTTGATTAAATCCACCATAGCAGCAAGGGTGGTTGATTTACCAACACCTGCAGGACCTGTGACAAGTATAAGTCCTTTTTCTTTTCTTGCCATATCAAAGATAATCTTGGGCAGGCCCAGGTTCCCCAGGTGCGGAACCTCTGCAGGAATAACCCTGAGTGCAACCGAGAGATTACCCCTCTGCCAGAATGCATTTCCGCGAAATCTGAACTTTCCGTGTTCATATGAGAAATCCAGCTCTTTTTCTTCCTCCAGCTTCTTTTGCTGATACTCCCTCAACATGCTATAAACAAAGGTCTTTACATCTATGCTGGTAAGAGGGGCACCATCTGTTGGAATCAATTCTTTCTGAATGCGCAATATGGGCGGCTTTCCTACTGTAAGATGTATATCTGTCGCATCCCTGGCTGTAGCCTCTTCAAGAATTTCTTGAATGGTCATCTCTCCTCCTCATTCAGGACTGATTTTTCAAAAAATGGCTTCTTCTGTATTTTTATCAAAGATGTGACATTTCTCCATATTGAATACTACTTCCACGCTCTGTCCAACTTTCGTCCGGTCATGAGACAGGGTCTTGACAATAAAAGTATTTTTACCTGTATTTAGATACAGATAAATTTCCGAACCCATTGGCTCCACAACCTCTGTAACTGCCTCAACCACATTCTCAGTTGCCCTGTCCGGGAAATAGATTTTATTAAAAATGTCCTCGGGCCTTATTCCAAGAGTGACTTCTGTGTTAATATATGCCTGCAGCAGAGAAGACCTTTCTTGAGGAATCCTCAATTTAAATGTGCCTTCATCAAGATAGAGAACGCCTCCGGCATCTTTAACCTTACAATCAATAAAATTCATAGGTGGAGTGCCTATAAAACCTGCCACAAACTTGTTCCTTGGATTGTCATATAAGGTTATGGGGTCAGCGATCTGCTGGATATAACCGTCCTTCATCACAGCAATTCTATCTCCCATTGTCATTGCCTCAACCTGGTCATGGGTTACATAGATCATTGTGGTCTGCAGACGGGAGTGCAATTTACTCAATTCCGCCCTCATCTGAACCCTCATCTTTGCATCCAGGTTTGAAAGTGGTTCGTCAAACAGAAAGACCTTGGGCTTTCTGACAATACATCTCCCCACAGCCACCCTCTGCTTCTGACCCCCGGACAGTTCTCCAGGCTTCCTCTGCAACAACTCTGTAATTCCCAGTATTGCCGCAGCATCCCTAACCCTTCTATCTATTTCTTCCTTGCTGTAATTGCGAAGTTTTAAACCAAATGCCATATTTTCATATACATTCATATGGGGATAGAGGGCATAGTTCTGAAAAACCATTGCTATATCCCTGTCCTTTGCAGGTATATCATTCACAAGGGTATCTCCGATATAAATCTCTCCACTGGTGATTTCTTCTAAGCCTGCCACCATGCGCAATGTTGTGCTCTTTCCACATCCTGAAGGTCCCACCAGAACCATAAATTCTCTATCATTAACTTTAAAGCTTATATTGTTAACCGCCTTCACGTTCTTGCCGAATATTTTGGTAACATTTTTAAAAACTACTTCTGCCAACTTTCCCTCCTGTTTATATCTTAAGGCTAAGGTTGTAGTGCGCCATTCTGGCTCTCGCAGATATAAATTTCAGGCTTTATGCCAGTCAGTGCAAAATATTTCTCATAAACAGTATCAATAAATTTTTCCACTGCGCTTTCTCTGACAAGTGCTATTGTGCATCCTCCAAACCCTGCTCCTGTCATTCTGCTTCCTGTAACACCATCTATTTCCCTCGCGATATTAACCATTATGTCCAGCTCCTCACAGCTTACCTCATATAAATTTTTAAGACTTTCATGGGAGGCATAAAGCAATCTGCCAAATTCCTGAAGGTTATTTTCTTTTAACGCCTTTAATGAGTCCAGAACCCTTTGATTTTCAGTTATGACATGCCTCAATCTTTTTCTTATGTCCTCTGGCAATAAATCTTCATAACTTCTGAAAACCTCCAGTTCCACATCGCGAAGACTCTTTATCTGCGGTAGATATTTCTGAAGAACTTTCAAACCCTCTGTGCATTCTGACCTTCTTTTATTGTAAAAAGTGTTTGCAAGTTCCCTCTTGACCTTTGTGTTGCATATCGCTATTTTCACATCTCCTAAGTTCAAAGGAATATACTCATATTCAAGGCTGCGGCAGTCCAGGAAAAGACAATACCCCTTTCTGCTCAGGCAGGATATAAACTGGTCCATTATTCCACAGGAAACCCCCACAAATTCATTCTCAGCCTTCCGGGCTAATTTTATAAGTTCCAGGGATGGAATATCCAGATTATTCAGTTTCTGCAATGTAGCTGCCATACCCACTTCCATTGCTGCTGAAGAACTCAAACCAGCAGCTATGGGAACATTTCCTTCAATCAAAAGATTCATCCCTTTAAATGGAAGAACTCTATCCTCTGCTGAAAGAATCCAGTCGGAAAATATTTTCAGAACCCCCCTTGGATAGTCAGACCACTTTCCACTCCTGGGTGGAATAAAATCAAGAGAAAACTCCTCTCTCTGATTAAAATTCAAAGAATACAGCACAACCTTTCTGTCTTTGCGGGCACTGCCAAGATATACAATATCCCTGTCTATACCCACAGGAAGAACAAAGCCTTCGTTATAATCAGTATGCTCTCCTATGAGATTTACCCTTCCAGGCGCCCTCACCATAACTTCAGGTTCAATGCCAAAACTCTTCCTGAAAATTTCTGTATCTTTTTCAATCCTGTCCATAGAATCTATTCCAAAAGATTCCTGCTTCTGTCCGCTACATATTACTCTTCCTCAACTCTGCTGCTTTTTCCTCAGCGCTTGTGTCATTTATGAAACTGCCTGCACCGGATTCACAACCACCAAGGAACTTTATTTTATCCCGGCTCCTGTATGGTGGATAAAACTCAATGTGGAAGTGATAGTAGGAATACTCCTTGCCATCTGTTGGCGCCTGGTGTATCACCATCATATATGGAAAAGAAAACCCGAATAATTTATCATATTTGACAAGAACTTTTTTCAATACCCTCGCAAGATCTCTTTTTTCTGTCTCACCAAACTCCAGCATGGAAGTTCTATGCCTGCAGGAATAAATATGAACTTCATAGGGCCACCGTGCATAAAAGGGAACAAACGCAGCAAAGTGTTTTCCCTTCCATACGATTCTTTTTTTCTCGCCTATCTCCCTTTGCAAAATTTCACAGAACAGACATTTTCCGGTTCTTGCCATGTGCCTTCTGGAAGAAGAAAGTTCTCTTTTTATTATCGGTGGAATATATGGAAAGGCATAAATCTGTCCATGGGGATGGGAAAGTGTTACTCCTATAACCTCACCCTTATTTTCAAAAATGAAAACATATTTAATAAAGTTATAACTTCCCAGCTCCCTGTACCTGTCCTGCCATACATTTATCAGTTTATAAATCTGATTTTCGCTTTCTGTTGTAAGCGTGCGGTTGTGATGCGGAGAATAGAGAACCACCTCACATATTCCCCTGCCATTTTTGATCTTATAAAATTGATCGCCTTTTAAAGTCAGTGGAGGTGGATTCCTCTGGAGGGAAGGAAATCTGTTTTCAAATACGCAGATGTCATACTCTGTGGGCACTTCAAATCCATGGGGGCACAGCAAACATTCCTTCTTGCTCGCACCGGAAACCTGAAGTGGTCTTGTCTGTCTATCAGGAGCAGTAATGACCCACTCCTCAAGAACTGGATTCCATCTCAATGCAGACATCCTTTTTTTTGGCTTTCTCCCTCTTCGCACCCCTTGCCCTGGGTGGAATTTTATAATAATATATTAAATACCTTCCATCTGGCTTAAAAACCTTCAATTTCTTCATTTTTCTCATTCTTGAATATAGTATATCATAGAAATTATTTTTTGTCAAGTGAACACATTAAATCATAGTTGAAAGGGATATAGAGAAGGAGAAAAAGGAGGGGCCATCTGCTTATTTAGCAGGTAATCAAAAATGTGCTGTTACAGATATGCGGTGGGTAGCTCCAAGCTCACCAAAAGGAACATATGCATAGTCTATGAAATAGGTCTGCATTTTTACTCCACCGCCAAAAGAAATTCCGGCTGGTTCTGTACCTTTGTATCCTGCTCTTATAGAAACCATATCATTAAATGTATACTCTACTCCTGCACATACTGAAGGAATATTGTCAGAAGGAACATTCACATCTACCAGGGCAAGAAGAAAATTAGACTTTGTGTCTAATATTTTATAAGAAACACCTGCCTTGAAATTGGAAGGAAGTGTAACATTAGCTCCACCCTGGATATACTTCATATTTGTCCCGAAATTCTGTAAGATGAGCCCTATCCTGAATTTATCTCCCACAGGATACATTATTCCAATATCCAGTGCAACACCAAAAGCACTGTATGTAGAAATAGAAGAAGAAATAAATTTGACAGAAATCCCTATATCCCCTGTCCCGGGCAGTCTGGTTGCGCCAGAAAGGGAAAGAGAATAATCAGATGCTGAAAAGAACCCCTCTGTACCCGCATAATTTCCACCAGCATCCTCAAATGTCCTGGGCATATTCCCGTATCCGACATATGTAAGGCTTGTACCGAATGCCAGCATTTTTTCTTTTCTTTCTTCTGTTTTAATCTGTCCCTTCTGATCCACAAGTTTAACTGTCTTTGTCCTTTCAACAGGCTGGGCATAAGCTAAATATCCAGCGTTTATACCCTGGAACCACATATTGTACATAAAGGTAACCTGTCTATCGTTAATTTCTATCAATCCTGAAGGATTCCAGTATGCCGCGCTAACATCATCTGCAGCACCAACAAATGCACTTCCAAGTGCTGCTGGCCTCGCCCCTGCTTCCATCTTAAGAAATTGCAGTCCTGCTGTTCCCCTGAATTCCTGCCCACAGAAAGCAGGATTGATAAAAATTATTGAGAACAGCAACAATATGACTATCCTTAATGTTTTTGACATTTTATCCCCCGGAGTAAGTATTTCTTTCTATCTAACCAGTCCTATCTTTCCTGTCACCTTCTCGGTTCCACTTGTAATTACATATATATAGACACCCGGTGCTACATCGTTTCCGGAATTATTCTTGCCATTCCACTCAATCCGTCCCGTACCACCAAGCTCTGTTTTCTCCCACACAAGTTCACCGACAGAGTTGTATATCTTTATATTAACATTCGCTGTCAGATTAATAAATTTCAGTGTTCCACCCACGGCCCGGGAAGGAATGTATGGATTCGGATACACTATAACACTGGAAAGCGAAGACGCTGCAGGTGTGTAAACCAGGAGTCTGAAGACAGAAAGATGATTTACTGTAGCGGTAACGGTCTTGTTTATAACATCTATGGTGCCACCGACAAGCTTCCAGCGATTGCCTTCAAGTACAAATATGCGCAGGTTATTTTCATTCAGATTGCCAAGCCATATACCTTTATATGAAATGGTTATGGAGATTGCGGCTGTACCTGCAATAGAAGCATCTGTGAGGGTATCTCCTACCCTTACAGCCCTAACTTCAACAATCCTGTTTCTGAGTTCAATAACTCCACCGTAGTTTACACTGCCAAGCAAGCTGCTATCTGCTATACTTATTGACTCGGAGCTGAGGCCTGCTGCAAGCAGTATCTGGGCATTCTCTGTGAAACTGCCTGCCGGTATATAAACTGCTACAATGGTATCTCCGAGTTCATTCAAAAGCGCATACGTTCTGGACTGACCCATTGGATTAAACACCTGCACTTCCCTGACTGCATATATACCCAGTGCACTACCCCTGTCATCTCTTGAACCAATTTTGATACCGAGTATGATCTTTCCTGTTTTTCCGATTGTCCTTGAAATTGCAAATGTGCAGTTTCCGGTACCGTCAGGCAGAAGTGTAAATGCCTTCAGTTCAGAAACTGCAAATTCTGAACTGAGGTCCTGACCATCCATAATGAAAGTTACACCGCTTGCCGCAGTGTCTATAGTAACCTCTTTCATTCCGATGTTCTTGATACCCACAACAACGTACCATGTATCTCCACTGGTTGGAATTGAATCCGGCAAGGTTATATCTGTGGCTGCAATTCCGCTTATCATTATAGTATCGCTAACCACTTCTGATACATTGCCACAGGAATCCAAAAATTTCATCCACACTGTTTTAATACTCTCATTATCCTGTGGAAGCATCCAGGAAATAGTTTCGCTGTAAGCAAAGGTATTGTATGTAATAAAGTTGTCATTACTGATAAATACTCCTGCAACACCTGCCTGGGTATCAACTGAAGAAAGGTTGAGGTTTACACTGAAGGTATTCACATAGGCGTCACCATTATTTATCTTAAAGGAACCAGAAGGCGGTGTGATATCAACAATAATTGTATCGCTCTTTACTGTTGAGATATGCCCCAGGGCATCAATAAACTTTGCATAGACAAATTTTTCGCCATCAGCGCTGGTGGAAAGTGTCCAGGGAACTACGGAAGCATAATCCTTTGTGACAAAAGTGAAGTTGTCATTGCTGAGCATAACCTTGTCAAGGCCTGATTGCGTATCTGAACCAAAGAGATTCAGCAACACATCAAAACTGTTTACATAGTTTGCGCCGCTGCTGATTGTAAATGTACCTGAAGGTGCAGCAACATCAATTACAATGGTATCAGTGAATATTGCAAAATTACCTACCTTATCTATATATGCTGCTATTACTGTCTTCTGTCCATCTCCTGGTGACAGCATCAATTCCCTGTCTCCCGCAGCATAGGAATAGGTATTGGTCAAACCTCCCTCGCTGATTACCATTGTGTCTACACTCGTAAGAGCATCTGTAGCAGAAAGGCTGATAGTCACCACCCATGTATCTATGTACCCGGCACCGCTGTTGATCACAATATAACCGGCAGGTGGTGTAACATCCACCAGTATCACATCAGAAGCAGCTGCAGAGACATTTCCTGCCCTGTCAATAAACCAGACATTGATTGTCTTTGTGCCATCTGAGGTGAATGTCCAGACCTTGCCTGTTGCATATGCGCAGGTATTTGTATTCACTCCATCAGAAATAACCATTGTATCCACTGGAGTCTGGGTATCTGCTGCAGTAAGACTCAGGTTAACTGTTAGTTTATTGTACAGTTCTCCTTCATTGATTGAGACAGTGCCTGAGGGCGGGGTGAGATCTACCAGGATGCTGTCAGAAGCAGGACCGGAGATATTGCCAGCATGGTCAATAAACCAGACATTGATTGTCTTTGTGCCATCTGAGGTGAATGTCCAGACCTTGCCTGTTGCATATGCACAGGTGTTGGTATTTGTGCCATCAGATATGACCATCGTATCAACTGAGACCTGGGTATCAGAAGCAGAAAGCGTAAGATTGATTGTGAGATTGTTGATGAGGGTTCCTTCATTTATTGAAACAGTACCTGAAGGAGGAGTAATGTCAATTACAATCATATCAGAGTATTGAGCAGAAATGTTTCCTGCCCTGTCAATAAATCTTGCTGTTATGGTCTTATTTCCGTCAGAGCTGAATGTCCAGGCATAAGAGGTTGCGTATGGAACTGTGTTTGTATTCAGTCCATCGGAAATCACCATTGTATCAACAGAAACCTGTGTATCAGAAGCGCTGAGAGTAAGGTTTACATTCAGGCTATTGTACAGGTCGCCCTGGTTAATGGAGATGTTTCCTGAAGGAGGAGTAAGGTCAATTACAATCACATCAGAAGCAGCTGCAGAGACATTTCCTGCCCTGTCAATAAACCAGACATTGATTGTCTTTGTGCCATCTGAGGTGAATGTCCAGACCTTGCCTGTTGCATATGCGCAGGTATTTGTATTCACTCCATCAGAAATAACCATTGTATCCACTGGAGTCTGGGTATCTGCTGCAGTAAGACTCAGGTTAACTGTTAGTTTATTGTACAGTTCTCCTTCATTGATTGAGACAGTGCCTGAGGGCTTTGCCAGGTCTACATAAATCGTATCAGAATCTTTCTCAAGAGATATATTACCTGCACCATCCTGGAATTTCACCCAGACAGTCTTTGTCTCATCTCCTGGGGCAAGGGTCCACTGCACCTGAGAGGCATAAGGAATTACTGTGGTATCTGCAAAGTTATTGTTGCTTACTAATACATAATATACCTTATTATTATCAGTAGCTGAGAGGTTAAGTATCACGTCATTGGAATTGGTGTATAACCGGTCATTGTTTATAACAACAGTACCGGCAGGCGGCTGGGTATCTATTACTATAGTATCTGAAAGCACTGCAGATACCTGGTTAAGGTTATCTATATACTTAACCCATACTGTCCTTACACCATCTCCCAGGCCATACAGTGTCCACGGCGCTGTCTCAATATTTGTAAATGTCTCATAACTTGACCAGAATTCGTCGTTGGAAACATGAATTTCCTTCATTCCGGACTGGGTCTCTACCCTGCTAAAAGTAAGCACGACAGCGTATGTGTCCGAATACTCTGCCCCATTGTTAATCAGTACACTACCTGAAGGCGGAGTAATATCAACCCGGATAGTGTCCAAGAATGTAGCATAGTTTGATACCTTATCAAAGAACCTGACATAAACTGTCTTTGTCTCATCAGTTACCCCGAATAGTTTCCAGGGATATTTCTGTTCAGCACCGTCAACATATGGATAGGTCTCACAGCTTGATACAAAGTTATCATTACTTATCCAGACCTTTTCCACTCCGCATTGGGTATCAAAGGCGCTGAGGTTGAGGGCAACTGTGAAGGTATTGGTAAAGAGTGCACCGGTATCAATCACCACGCTTCCAACAGGAGGACTGAGGTCCACAATAATTGAATCTGCATCAGTATAAGGAAGAGCGACATTCCCGGCACGGTCGTAATACCTCACATATACGGTTTTGGTTCCATCCAGTGGAACCGGGAGTCTCAGCACCCACACAGTTGTGCTGTTGTAGGTAAGGGAATTGTCCGGTATGGTATATGTTGTAGCAACTGAGAAGTTTACGTAGTTGCTCAGTACCATTGTATCTACAGGAGACATAAGGTCTGTGGCTGTAAGCGTGAGGGTAACGGTGTTGCTTGGTGTGTAAGTATCGTTATTATTAATCACTACACTCCCTGCTGGCGGAACCATATCAATGATAATTGTATCAGCACACACGCCTGAAATGTTGCCTACATTGTCAACAAATTTTACGTAAACGGTCCTTATGCCCTGTTCAGGAATAATTATCCACTGCTGAGGGGACTCGCTGTAAGTGCGGGTCTCTGTCATACTTGCGGCAAATGTTTCTGTATTGCTGATTACCATTGAATCCAGTCCGGACTGGGTATCAAGTGCAGAAATCTTCAGTGTTACAGTTTGAATGTTTGTAAACTCGGCGTTGTCATTGATAACAATACTTCCGTTGCAGGGCGGAGTTAGATCAACATTGATCCGGTCAAAAGTCACAGACCAGTTTCCAACCTTATCAATGAACTTAGCATAAACAGTTCTTGTTTCATCCTGTGGACCGAGATTCATAGATTGCTGCATCCCAGGGGTATAAGTGAATGTCTCTGCAATTGAGAAATCAGAATACAGGCTCCTGACAAATGTTTCGACTCCGGACTGGGTGTCAAGTGCAGAAATAGTTGTGAGGTAAACAGTGGTTGTATTTGTGAATACAGCACCTGTATTAATCAGAAGAATGTCATTGTAAGGCGGGCTCACATCCACTATAATGGAATCGCTTGCAGTTGAGGTATTTCCTGCACCGTCTTCAAACATCACATAAATATACTGGGTATCCACGCCTGCAAGGTTCCAGACAAAATTCCAGTAATTTGCAACAGATGAGTTTATAGGCACGCTGAGCGTGTCAGCAGAGAAATCAGGATAATTACTGAGCAATATTCTACTGATAACCCATGTGTCAGTGCCATAAACATTCAAATCCACACTGACTGATGTGTTAATGAAAGTCTTACCCTGCTCAAGTGTAATAGTGCCTGCAGGAGCGCTCCGGTCAAGGATTATCGTATCCGAGATAGTAGCAGGAGAAGGTGGACCTGTAAACGGCCCGTTTCCTGCACGGTCAACAAAAGACACAAATACACCTCTGACACCTTCGGTCTCCTCTAATGTAACAGGATAGTAATTGCCGCTGATGGTTGTAGTGTCATGGAATTCCAGAAGTACCTGTGGATCCTGACCCTCAGTTCCTATGGCAACCCAGCCAAGTTCAAAGTTCTCATTACCTGCATAATACACATTCACATCCCTGAACCTGGTATAAGTTTCTCCATTATTTATCAAGCAAGCCGCTGCGTTCGGAAGTTCAGTATCCACAGTAATCGTATCGGTAGCACGTGCCCCTCCAACTGTAAAATTATAATTGCCTGCGTTATCCCTGTAAATTACTTCGCAGGTAACTACGCCCTGCTGAAAAACTCCACCGCCATAGGTAAGCTGGAAACTTGTAGTATCGGTGTAAGGTGTAGTCCATCTCCACCATCCTCCGCCGCCGGTTGCATTCCTCACCCAGTAACCAAATATTCCATAATTGTCGGTTGCATGAAGTTCAATTCCTACTGTTGCTGTATTGGTATAAACATAGGTATCTGACATAGCAACAACTTCTGTATCGGGCGCGGGCGGAGGTGGAATTCTGCCTTCCATATCATAAATCCGCATCCAGGCATTTCCTGGAGGTTCTGTGTCAATTATAATAGTGTCAGAGATTGCGCTGCTGATATTGCCTACACCGTCAATATATTTCACCCAGACAGTTCTCTCACCCTGGCCGGGAAGAGTTAACCAGGTATGTGTTTCCTTATAATCCCTGGTCTCAGCATCTGAAAAATCAAAGTAATTGCTGATTACAACAGAATCTACGCCTGAAAAGCTATCAGTGGCTGAAAGATTCAATGTAACAGTATTCATATTCCAGTAGTTCGGGTGGCAACCCAGCAAATCTGCGCCCTGGATGTTCAATGTTCCGACCGGAGGACTTATATCAAGGAAAATAGTATCATAAACGACACAGGAAGGCACCAGCGGTCCACCATTTCCAGCCCGGTCAGCAAAATACACATAAATCGTCTTAGTACCCTCTCCGGGGGAATCAATAGTATAAAGACAGGTATCAGAAATAGAAGGCAGGTTATAAGTAATTACATCCGGATTCGGACTAAATGTATATGATTCAGAAATTACTACAAAACCGATAGCAAAATTATCGCTGGCAGAGTATGAAAGTTCTACAACGGTATCAGTAGTATATTCCTTTCCATTATCTATTATCATTGTGCAGCCAGATGGAGCAGCAGTATCCACAATGATTGTGTCAGTGTTTATTACAGAGATATTTCCTGCATAATCCACAAGGGCAAAATATACTTTTCTCTCTCCCTGCACAAGTGGAAACTGACCAAGCCCATTTGCACCCCATGTAAGATTGAATTGTGCCCTGTTCGAACCACCGGGGTTCCACCCAGATCCATTCCAGTAAGAATAGGTTTCATCTATTGTATAAGTATTTGCCACTGCCCATGCCCATATGCCTGAAGAGTCAGAAATACTGCTTGTATCAGTCCCACCTACGTCAACTATTACCCATTCGGTATTCGTGTATGTGATAGTATCAGCTACCAGACCCGGATTGTTCGTATCAAAGATTCCGTCTGTGTCGTATATAGTCTTCCAGTAAAATACAGGCGGGGTCAAATCAATGAAAATTGTATCATATGTTACAGTAGAAATATTGGTTGCTCCATCAATGAATTTTACATAAACAGTGCGAGTTCCTTCTCCTGTGCTCGTGAGCCAGGTGCAGGTATTTCCTGCAGGATAGGGCCTTGTTTCAACTTCAGCAGAAAAATCAGGATAATTGCTTATTACAACAGTATCAACTTCATAATTATCAGTAGCAGAAAAACTCAGGGTTACAGTGTTGCTGTTCCAGAATGGTCCGTCAGGAATTGGCGGCAGGAATATCGGTCCTGCGGGGTCTTTTCCATAAATCAGCATTGAGCCTGAAGGAGAAACTGTATCTATTACGATGGTATCAGAAGTGGATATTGAGTTACCTGCCTCATCATCTATCCATATTCCAATAACCCTGGTATTGCCATAGCTGAATGTCCAGGGAATTACTGTATCGCAATTGCTATTAAAAATACCGTAGGTTTGCCATGTGATCCAATTATCGTCAGAAAGATAAACATACCTAATCTTTCCAGGATAAGTGTCAGCGCGGGGTTGGTATGCACCTGAATCCCAATAAAAATCAGAAATATTTATTCTTACCTGAACAGTGTATGTATTACTATAGATTGCATTGTTATTAATAGTGTAGGTATTTATAGTAGGAGCCTTAGTATCAATAATAACTGTATCGTATGCGACTGCAGATATATTTGCACCACCCAGTGCAGTGTCTGTTGCAGTTACATACACATACTTCTTACCTGCTCCATCTCCAAGCCAATATTTTGCTTGATAATAGGAACCCGTGGGATTTGTATCGTTTACAGTAGCGCCACTCATATTGAATTGTTTGCTGTAAGTTACAGAATCCACTCCACATTGTGTATCATAGCATGAAACCTTCAGGTTGAGATCAAAAGAATTTGTAAAGTCATATCCAAACTGTAGAATTACACTTTGAATCTCGGGACCGGTTATGTCCTGCTCTACATAGTAAATTAACTTCCCCAGAGTAAAAGAAACTATAATCTCTCCAGTGCCTGTTTTCCAGGCAGAAATATTCCGCCCAGGTATAGGGGAAATTACTTCAGTGTTAAAACTTGCTCCACTGTTTGTACTTTTAGCCATTAATACAGATACCCCCTCTGGGCCAATTCCCTGATAAACTATACAAATAGTATCTCCCCCTGGTGGTCCGGGAATAACTACTATGTTTGTGAATATTCCATCCCCTCCTGTATCAATTACTTTTGTGTTCCAGGAAGTAGTATTTCCGCAAGCAAACCTCAATGCTCGATTTGTTTCATCTCTATAAGAAATGTAAAAAGTTTCTCCTTTTGTTGCTATAGATGGATATTCTCCTACGTTGCCAGAATCTATTATTCTCCTTGACCATCCTCCTCCATACCTGTCAGCGAGTTTTAAAGCCTTGTTTCCCTGGTCATAGTAAGCAATTAATGGGATATTGCTTCCTGTAACTGCAATCGCACTATAATATCCAACATTATTTCCCAATGCAGAGCCATCTACTTCAATAGGCGTCCCAAATCTATCAATATAGTTTAAAGAACTTGTGGTTGAATCAAGATAACTTATATGTGTATTCCCTGCAGAATCAAAACATATTGAAGGATTCCATCCAACATCACCCGCGCTTGAATGAATGGTCCTGGAATCCCCATTTGCTGGAAAAGCTGTGGCATACTTCAGATTGGTAGCTAATTGATAATAATAGGCAACGTACGCCCTGTTGTCAGTAGGTGATACAGCCATATCCAGCGCCTTCCCTACACCCTGATTAGTATCTATACTTGGATTACTCCAACTAGATAGTCCTCCTTTTCTTGGAAAAAAATTATTAAAATTCCACAGCTGGTCCCAAATATCATAATAGGCTATAACAACTCTGGAAAAATCTGGTAGCCAAACTATTGCACTTGAAGAATCCCCGCTCCATATAGTTGTCACTGTATCAGATGATATCCATCCTGCTAATAAAATGCTACACCAGAATAGTAATAGCACTATTGCAATTCCTGATATTACCCATATTTTTCTTTTCATTCTTCCTCCATTAAATTTAGTAAAAAAGTGAAAGGCTCCCCTAAGTTGTTCCATCACTCTATTCAGGAGTAGCTTCTTTCCTGCTTTTCATATGACAATATATAATACTCATATTTCTAACTTTGTCAAGAAAAAAACAAGCTGGCTTGGAAAAGGGAAGGTACATGGTATCCCCCTAAGGCAAATCACCTGTCTTTCAGAAAAGAGATTCAGAGAACTGGAAAAAGTAGTAAATAAGACAGGCGGCGGAAAAATTTCAAAAGAGGTTATATT
>Ga0272448_1001753_pt1 | contig 28570 bp, 25 predicted proteins | sample YNPCB0191_FD_202220 | JGI IMG/M metagenome (GOLD analysis project Ga0272448, IMG submission 202220) | Hot spring sediment microbial communities from Yellowstone National Park, WY, United States - YNP-CB-019-1 | ecosystem: Environmental > Aquatic > Thermal springs > Hot (42-90C) > Sediment... | reverse complement strand
GCCGGCATCAGGCCTGCTCAGGGTTGTGAGGATCTTAATCGTTGTGGTTTTGCCTGCGCCATTGGGTCCAAGGAGTCCAAAGACTTCACCTTTATTTATTTCAAAGGAAACATTATCTACTGCCTTTGTATTCTCGTAATTCTTCGTCAGGCTCTTTACTTTTATCATCCTTCTATCCGCGGACAAACCACGCGTGTTCCTTTCCAGGGGATAAGGGAAACCTCTATCCCGTATACCTTCTTCATGGTATCTTCGGTGATAACCACCTCTGGGCTCCCAGTGCAAACCACTGATCCCCCATTAATTACTACCACCTCATCCGAAAAAAGCATCGCCAGGTTCGGGTCATGAAGAGTCATCATCACCCTTAATCCTCTTTCTCTGGTTATTTCTTTGACTTTTCTTAGCACAACCACTTGATTCCGGAAATCAAGGTGGGAGGTTGGTTCGTCAAGCAACATCACCGGAGCACTCTGGGCAAGGGCTCGGGCAATAAGAGTAAGCTGTCGTTCCCCTCCGCTTATTTTTGTGTAGGGGATGTGTTTGAGGTGTTCTATGCCGACGAGGCTTAATGCCTCTTCGGCCTTTTCATAGTCATTTTTACCTGGAGATGAAAAGACTCCCACATAGCTTGTCCTTCCCATTAAAACGACATCAAAAACTGAATAAGGAAATGGAGGCTCATGATCTTGGGGAACAACCGCAAATATCTTTGCTCTTTGAGCATAAGAGAGTCTGGTAATGTTCTGCTTTTTATATAAGACCTCACCTTTTTGGAAGTTCCATAATCCGGCTATGCATTTAAAAAGAGTCGTTTTCCCCGAGCCATTGGGACCAAGAATTGTAGTTATCTGCCCAGCATCTATCTGAAATTTTATTCCTTTCAGAATCATATCCTTGGCGCGCTGATGACGGAAGTATAGCTCTTTAACCTCTAACATTTTTTCCCTTATCAATTACTTAAATATCTTATAGCGTTAACTATCTCCCCCAACTTTCTTTTCCACCCTTTTTCATTAAGCCCACAAAAAATGGTGCCCCGATTATTGCGGTTATTATCCCTACTGGAATATCAAAATCGGTCAGGCTTCGAGCAATCGTATCTGTGAATATCATAAAAGCAGCCCCTCCCGCCATACTAAGGGGGACAAGATCTTTATGATCAGGGCCTACTATCATCCTTACCAAATGCGGAACCATCAAACCTACCCAGCCTATTATTCCACTCACTGAGACTGCAACACTGGTAGCAAGAGAGGAACTCCCGATAAAGATCATCTGCTCTCTCCTTACATTTATCCCTAAGGTTTTTGCTTCCTCCTCCCCCATGCTTATTGAATTCAGTCGCCACCTCATAAGAAAAAGGGGGAGTAACCCGGCAATAATCCCTGCTCCGCCAATCTTTACCGACCTCCAGTCTGATAATGAGAAACTTCCCATCAGCCAGAATACGATGCTCTGAAGCTTATGGGGGTCAACAAGGAACTTCACCATAGATACCATCGCAGTAAAAAAGGCAGAGATTACCACTCCGGAAAGCACTAAAGGCAGTCGTGATATCTCTCCCTGGGTTTTAGCTACGGTATAAGTAAGAATGACCGCGATAATTCCGAAGAAAAAGGCAAGAATAGGAATTGGAATAAAAGGGAAAAAACCTACTGATAAGGCACAGCCGAAAGCTGCTCCCCCTGATATTCCCAGGATGAAGGGATCAACCAAGGGGTTTCGAAATACTCCCTGAAGAGCAACCCCTGCTCCCGAGAGAGCAGATCCCACTAATCCCGCAAGAATTATCCGGGGAAGCCTTATATCTATGATTATAAATTTTTCGGGAATGTTGCCCTCAAGATCAAAGAAAGGGGTAACCGCATTGAACATTACTTTAAACACCATTATCGGGGTAATTCCATAGGCACCCCAAAAAAGAGCGAACCACCCTAAAACCAAAGGTGAAAGCATAATCAAAATTGCCCTAATATTCTTTTTCATAAGCCTTGACTTTATAATAAGATATACCAAAGACCGTCCGATAAAATTTATCAGCCTCATCTTCAAAATTTATATCACGGAAATACTCCGGATAAACCTTCATCGCCATCCAGAGGGCATAAAGAGCAAGTCGGGGGGACCAGGTAGACCATTCGGGAGCTTTGTATACTTTCCCTTCCTTTACTGCCTCAACCGATCTCCACTGTGAGCTTTTAAGAATCCATTCTGCACTATATCCCGCATTTCCCCAAATGAAGATCACCTGGGGGTTCCAGGCGATAATCCTTTCAATCGGGACTTCAATATTCCTCTCCGGAATTGTTCCCGCTGGATTTCTTCCCCCAATCAGGTTTATTACATCATTAGTAACTCCTATTCCTGCCGAAACCGTAGTAGGCTTTCCTCCCAGATAAATCACTCGCTTTTTTTCTGCGGATGGTATTTTGGCAACCTGAGTCCGAATAATATTAAATACCTTTTCCATTTCTGATATCAGCTCAAAGGCTCGCTTCTCTTTTCCAAAAAGTCTTCCGTGAAGCCTTATCAGCTGGTAAGTCTCATCCAGGTTTTCCGGATAAATCCCAATTACTTTCACCCCTTTATTTTCAAGAAAAGTTATTAACTGAGGGTTATAGGTCCAAGTAATAACCAGATCAGGCTTAAGCTTTAAAACCATTTCTATATTGAGGTCAGTTCCCTCACCTACCGTCGGTCGTCTCCAACCAGGGTTAGCGGTAATTTCGGCGCGATAAAGGGAACAGAAGTTTTCAGCCCATCTACTTACCCCGGCAATTTGACCCCAAAGGTCAAAAGCAGGAATAAGTTCATAGGTGATCCCGATTATTGCTCGTTTAACCGGAACCTCAACTATAACCTTTCTTCCCAGTTTGTCGGTAACTATAAGGGAGGAGGCGCTGGTTATTCCTTCTCCCCATAGTAGCGAGAGGAAAAAGATTATTAATACTTTATGGTAAGCTCGGTAGACCATGACCTCCCCGGGCAACGGTAATAATAGAAATAGTCCCGATCAAAGATATTATCTACTGAAAAAGATAGAATGGCGAAGTCTTTAATTCTATAAGCAAGCTTAGTATCAGCAGTAAAATAAAGGTCATAAGAACCGTAAACATTACTTACCCGATCCTTATTTTCATCATCACCGTAAATCTTACCCACATACCGACCGATAAAGGAAAAAGAAAAGGGGTTCTTTTCAAGCTCCACCCCGAAGTTAAACATCTTTTCAGGCATATAGGTTAACCGCTTACCCTCAGTTTCTGGTTTTGCCTCATTATCTTTTACCTCAGTATCGTTGTAGGTAAAGTTGCCAAATAGCCTAACTTCTTTCCCCAATTTTTGCTCTATTTCTACCTCCACCCCTTTGCTTTCCGCTTTGTCAATATTTACATAATCTTGGTACTTGGGGGTAACCGTCCTCAAATAAATAAGATCATGTAAGTAATTTTCAAAATAGGTAGCATCTATCCGTGCTCCTGGCCATAGCCGCTGGGAGATGCCAATATCCCACGCCCGCACCTTTTCTGGCTTTAAAGCAGGGTTTCCCGCATAGGTTATACCGGTTGAAGAAGAAACCCAGGTTCGGTAAAGTTCATACACCGTAGGGGATCGAAATGCCTTTCCGACCGAAGCTCTTAAGGTGGTCGGATTAAAGAGGTGATATACCAAGGCGGCTTTAGGGTTAAATGAGGATTCACTGTGGGAAGGATATTTTTTCGGGTATCCTGATATCCCTACATTATTGGCATATCCTTCAAAAGTCCTCCACCAATCCTGCCTAAAACCAATATAAGCCGTTAGATTATCAAGGATCATTATTTCATCCTGGAGGTAAAGGGAGTAGGTTCGATCTTTACCTTTTGACTGGTAGGAAAGAGTGGTATCCGAATCTTCGTTATTCCAGTTACTCAGGTTGTGTTCTTTGGTGTCAGCCCATCCATAGCGAAAAGAACTGCCAAAGGTAAGAAGATGAGCGTTGAAAAGGGGAAGGGTAAGCTGGAGGTCAGTGTTATAAAAACGGGATGGAGTATCGGAAACTTTTCCGGTTCCCCCAGAGTTGGTAGCATAAGTCCCCGGACTGGTATACCAGTTTTTTAAAACATCCACCATTCCTAAGGATAGTTTTGCCCTGACCGACGAGACCTCAGCTTCATAACTTAAATTATAAAGATTTTGTTCCCGTCCCCCATTTCCGGAAAGGAAAGAGGATTCCCTAATTGTGCTGTAAGACCAGACCTCATTTCCAGTGGTTGAGTCTTTTAAGTAGGTATGCGGGTCATCATAATTGTATTCATAACGGGTTCTCATAAAGGAGAAGTTAACCCGGGAGTTTTCCGAAAGATCGTATTTTGTTTTAAAAGTAATGTTATCATCCCACCAGCGGTTATCCCCTTTATCTCCGATCAAATAGCGTCTATTACCATAACGGTCTCTTGTGTAAGACCATCCGGTCAGAGAAGAAGGGGGCTTAATACTCACCACATTTAAGTCGGAAGGATAGCCATTGGTATCCTTGTAACCATAGCTTAAAAAAAGGCTAAGTTTGTTTTTTAACTTGTCGCCATAGGAAAAGTAATATCGGCCAAAGTCATCCATCGCTTCCCCTCGATCTGAGCTTGTGCCGTAACCGGTTTTCAAAGTTAATTCTCGTTTTTCCGGCATCTTGGTAATAATATTAACCACCCCACCCATAGCGTAGCCGCCATAAAGGCTGGAAAACGGACCTTTAACCACTTCGATCCTCTCTATATCCCCGGGCTCTAACCCCCCAAAGCTAACCTTTCCGGTGTAGCTATCATTAAGGGCAAGGCCATCCATCAGGACCAAGTTTCTTTGATAACCCGGGATCCCTCTTAGGGAAACCTGAGCCAGGGTATCCATAAGCCCTTTACCCCGCCGGTTAAAAACCCCGGCTACGGTATTCAAGGCTTGATCAACCGTCTTAACATCCCTCCTTTCAATATCCTTCTTGGTAACCACCGAAACACTACCTGGTGCCGATTCTACTTCCTTCTCTGTCCTGGTTGCGGTCACCACCACCTCCTCCATCTTCGTCTCCGGAACTTTCTTTTCCTCAGTCACCTTCGCCTTCTCTTTCTTTTCCTTTGCTTCTTTGGCTTTTGTTCCTTCTTCAATATCATCTGCTAATACCAAGGAAATCCCTAAAACAAAACTTAAAAAAATTACTACTACCATCGCCACTCGCTTCATAAAAATACCTCCTTAAATACTTCTTCTTTTCTCACCCCCTTTTTTATGCTATAATTTTTTAGGGGGTAGGGTTTTTCCCTGCTTTCCGGCGGAGAGGGCGTGCTTTTAACTTCGGGCTAACCAACACGCCCCTCCGATAACTAAAGCTAATTCATCCTTAAATCCCTAAGTTGTAAATTAACCTTAAAATTCCTTCACCTCCTTTCAGTCACAATACTAAAGTTTTTAACCCCACTAAGTCGCACCTCATCAATCACATGCACCAGTAATCCCACCTCTACCTCTTTATCGGCCTTTATTCTTAAAAAATCCCTTTCTTTTTCAGGGAGAGTCTCCTGAATGACTGCCCGGAGATTCTTTAAATCAACCTGTTTATCCATGAAATAGATCTCGCCCTGCCTGGTAATGGTTATCGCCTGGGAGACTTCTTTCTTTGGTTCTGCGGTTTTTGAATCAGGAAGCTTTATTTTGATTGCCGGCTCCTCAACCAGATGAGAGGTAAGCATAAAAAAGAGGAGGAGGTTAAGGACAACATCCACCAGTGGGGCAATATCTAAATGGGCATGGTATCTTTTTCTTTCAAATTCCATTACGCTTCCTCATATAGAGGCTGGTGGTTATCTCTTTCAGCACAAAGGTTATCTCATCCGCCTGCCTTTCCAGGTAGTGGTGTCCGATATGGATGGGGATAGCTACCAAAAGCCCGGCGGCAGTGGTGATTAATGCCTCCCAGATTCCAGCCGCAAGCATCGAAGGATTTACACTCGAACTGTTTGCTATTACCATAAATGCCTTTATCATTCCGGTTACGGTGCCGGTGAGTCCCAGAAGCGGGGCAATGGTAGAAATCAGGCCCAGCCAGCTAAGTCCTTTTTCAATCTTCCGAACCTGTCTTGTGCCGATTATGGAAAGCTCCCTTTCGTCGCTGCCTAAAGCGAGCGCTTTTAATATCGGAGCCATTATCGGAGGCTTGGTTTTTAATATTTCTTCCGGGGAGCATTCCAGGTTTTTTAATAACGAGCGGTAATAGATAGCCTTGTTGATCAGTATCGCCAGACCAACAATTGAACATACCGCAATTGGGTACATCAAAAACCCGCCTTTTAAAAACAGATCGATCATCCTTCGCTCCGTAAGGTAAACTTTATCGGTAATAATGCCTTTGACTTAACTGGTACTCCTCCGCTTCGGGCCGGCAGAAAGGTGGATTTTTTTACCGCCTCAACCGCAGCTTCCGTCAACCCAAATCCTGCTCCCTCTATCACCTCCACATTCAAAAGATTTCCGTTTTCATCAATGGTCAACCGGAGAACCACCCTTCCTTCTTTTCCCAGCCGGCGGGCTATAAGAGGGTATACCGGCATTTCCTGATGCAGAAATTGCGGGCCATTCATTGAGCCGAAATCTACCTCCTCTCCTCCCATTCCTTCACCTCCCATTCCTCCTGGCTCAGATTGAGGCGAAGAAATGGGGGAAAAATCTGGCCCCGGAGAAAAACTGGCAGTTTCTGGCGGAGAAGAAGAATCCCTTGTCTCCGTAATTATGGATTTATTTTCAGACAAGAGGGTTTCTTTTACCTCCGGCGACTTATTGTGCTTGCAGGGCGCGGGGAAAGTTTTTTTGGCTATTAAAGGAGGAGATACTTCTTTTTTTTCCTTGGCGTTTGCTCCCTCTTTTGATACTGCCGGCGTCTGGGGCTGCTCTCCCATAATAAAGATTTCTACTTCCTTAAACTGCTTAGAAGCTACTAAGGATACCGGAAGTAAAAAGAGGAGAAAATGAAAAATTAAGGATAAAATAAATCCGTAACTATTTTGAACCTTCATTATTCTTTCCTGATAAATCTAACTTTTATCTTAGTAGCATTAAATTATATTTTGTAACACACAAAGTCAAGAAAAAATACTATCCAAAGATAGTATTTTTTCTTTCGAAATAATTAAGATTACTCCAGGATAGCTAAAACTTCATCACTTTCTACTGACTGGCCTACTGCTACTTTAATTTCCTTCACTGTTCCTGCGGTCGGTGCGCCAATCGGAATTTCCATTTTCATCGCCTCTAAAATAAATAACTCATCATCTTCTGCTACACTTTGACCTACTTCACATTTTACTGCGAGAATTTTTCCTACCATTGGTGCTCTTACTTCGGTACTCACTTTAATTACCTCCTTTTTTGATAAATTCTTACAACTGGTTTGCAACTAACTCGGCAATGTCTAAGGTTTTAACCTGTTCATCGGCATTTTTTGCCTTCAAACCATCCTCAAACATAGTGAGGCAAAATGGACAGGCAGTGGCAATTAAATCCGGATTTCGCCTAAGGGCTTCTTCGGTCCGCACTTCATTTATCTTTTTACCCCGAGACTCTTCCATCCACATCCTTCCTCCACCCGCACCACAACAAAAACTGGTCCTTCTTATTCGTTCCATCTCTACCAGGTTAGTTTTTGGTATAGATTTAATAACTTCCCGCGGGGATTCATAAATATCATTATATCGGCCTAAAAAGCAAGAGTCATGCAGGGTAATAGTCTTAGGCAAATCCCCTTTTAATTTAATTCGTCCATTTTTAATTAGGTCAAAAATAAAATCAGTGTGGTGGATAACCTCAAATTCGGCTCCAAATTGAGTATAGTCCTTTTTTAAAGTATTATATCCATGCGGACAGGTGGTTAAAATTTTTTTGACATTATATTGCTTAAAAATCTCGATATTTTCTTGCGCCATCATCTGAAACAGATATTCATTGCCAATTCTTCGGGCAGAATCCCCACAACATTTTTCCTCGGTTCCCAAAATCGCAAAATTAATACCGGCAGCCTGAAGAATCTTAACCATTGCCCGGGATACTTTTTTATAACGGTCATCAAAGGAACCAGCACATCCTACATAATAAAGAAGGTCAAATTCCCCTGGCTCTTCGGATAAAATTTTTACCCCCAAGTCTTTTGCCCAGTCCGCTCGAGTAGCCATACCTATTCCCCAGGGGTTACTGTTGTTTTCCATATTCCGAAAAACCGCCTGTACCTCTGCCGGAAAATTGCTTTCCATTAGCACTAAATAGCGCCGCATTTCATCCAGTTTATCCACATGTTCAATCGCTACCGGACAAACCTCCATACAAGCCATACAATTAGTGCAGTCCCAGATCTCATCATGGGTCACTACTGACCCGACAATTATTGGTTCTTCTTCTTTTTCCTCTTTAGCCAGTAACCGTTTCCCATTTTCCATAAGGTTATGTTTGAGGTTAATAATAACGTCCTTGGGTTTAAGGGGCTTACCACTATTGTTAGCGGGACAGTTTGCACTACACTGACCACATTCAGTACAAGCATAAAGATCAAGCAAATGTTTCCAGGAAAAATCGGTTAGCTTCGATACTCCGAAACTCTCCGCTGATTCAAAATCCTGAATTGGCTGGAGGGTCCCCTTCGGCCGGGTAGAATGGAAATAAAGATTAGGGTGAGAAGCCAGGATATGGAGGTGCTTGGAATAAAGAATATAGATGCCAAACCCAAAAATCACCACCATATGTAAAAACCAGAAAAAGTAAAACCAGCCATGGGAGTGCAAAGGTAAACCCAGGTTTAACATCGCCCGGGAAAAAACCTTTCCCATAAAGGCACCTTCGGCAAATGGCTTCCCTTCGGCTAAAATCCGGGAACCTTCGACCAAAAAATTAAGTAGCATAAGGGAAAATACTACCAAAAGAATGATCCCCGCTTCCAGAGAAGGCTCCAACCGGGGAGGTCGAATTATATACCGCCGAATTGCCGCCCAGATAATCGATACCATTACCACGATTCCGGCTAAATCGAGCAGAAAAAAGAACCCATTATTAAATGCCATACCCAAAAGCGCAGGATTCAATTTCGCATAAAAAGCTTCCGCAATATGAAACCCATAACTGATCACAAACAGCGAAAAACCATAAAAAAGGAGCATATGGCCAATTCCGGAAAGGTCTTTCCCGGTAACATTTTTAAGCGCACACCTCTGGGTTAAAACTTGACCCAGAGTAAACTTTAACCGCTCGGAAGGATTGTCCGAACGATTTTCGGGTTTCCCTAACTTAAGGAGACTGATCAAATATTTTGCCCGCTGGGTAAAAAAATAAGCAGTAATAATAATCAAAACTAATAAGAGAACCTTGCCACTAATCGGTAACATAATCGCTTCCCCTTTTTTAAGTGGGTTATCCTAAAACCTTCTTTAGTTCGGCAGTTAATGCTGGAACTACCTTGAAAAGGTCACCCACGATTCCATAATCAGCAATATTAAAAATCGGTGCCTCGGGGTCTTTATTAATTGCTACAATACATTTCGAGGTCCGCATTCCTGCTAAGTGCTGAATCGCACCGGAAATTCCACAGGCAATATAAAGTTTGGGAGAAACTACTTTGCCAGTTTGACCAATCTGATCACTGTGGGGACGCCAGCCTTCATCCACTGCGCTTCGGGAAGCACCCACTGCTCCCCCTAATAATGCGGCGAGTTCCTCCAAAATGGCAAAGTTTTCTGGTCCTTTCATACCTCTACCACCCGAAACAATAATATCCGCTTCCGTAACATCAAGCTTTCCAGTAGTCTTAGCCACAATTTCCTTTACCACACTGCGGAAATCATCATCAGTTAACGCCAAGTCAAATTTCTCTACTTCTGGGGTCTTGGAAGCATCAGGGGCATCGGGAGGAAATACCTTCGGCCTTAGGGAAATCACCGCCGGCTGGGTATTAAATTTTACCGTAACATAGGCTTTACCTGCATAAACCGGCCGTTTAATTTGGACGCCACCATCCTGCCAGTTCCACTCGGTGCAATCGGCAGTTAAGGGAGCTCCCAGCCCCGCCGAAACATATCCACCTAAATCCTTCCCCTGGAAACTCGCCACTAATAAAACTATTGCCGGATCATTTTTACTCACTACCTCCAACAATGCTTTTCCGTAAGCATCTACCGTGAAGTTTTTCAATTTTTCATTATCTACCACCACCACTTTATCCGCACCATATTGTCCCAGGTCTTTAGCTATCGCTTCTACCCCCGAACCAATGGTTACCGCAATCGCTTTTCCTCCCAGTGATTGCGCCATCTTTTTCCCCTGGCAAACCGCCTCATAAGCAACTGATCGAAATTTTCCTCCAATTTGTTCAGCAAAAATCAATACATTATTTCCCATAGCTACCTCCACAATTTAAACGAATTTTTTCGACTAATTTCCTTAACGATTAGATGACCTTAGCCTCATTTTTAAGTAAATTTACCAGTGCGGGAACCGCTTCTTCACCTTCCCCCACGATTTTTCCCGGTGGCCGAGCTGGGGGGTAATCCATTTTCACAATACTGATCTTGGGAGCACCTAACTGAGCTGGTTTTTCCTCTAACGGTTTTTTCTTCGCCTTCATAATATCCATAAGCTTGGGATACCGAGGTTCATTTAAACCTTTTTCCGCAGTAAATGCCGCAGGAAGTTTTACTTCTAAAATCTCTTTTCCGACATCACTTTCTCGCTCCACTACTGCTTTTCCATCAGCGATATCCAGCTTTATAATTCGAGTTACTATAGGAATATTTAAAAGTTTTGCTACTTGAACTCCCACTGCACCGTTATCATAATCTATAGCCTGCTTCCCAAATAAAACCAAGTCAAATGGTATCTCCTTTAACGCGGTAGCCAGTGCGTGAGCTTCAGCCAAAGCATCCGAACATTCCGAGGGGTCATTTAAATGAATACCCTTATCTGCCCCCATAGCATAAGCTTTTCGCATAATGGTTTGAGCATCGCTCGGTCCAAGAGAAAGAATAGTAATTTCGCCTTTTCCCAATTTTTCCTTAATCCGAATTGCCTCTTCCACCGCAAATTCATCAAAAGGACTAATAATAAATTCTACTCCCGTGGGATCAATTTTGGTCCCTTCTGGACCAATTTTAATTTTGGTTTCCGTATCTGGAACCCGCTTCACACAAACTACAATATTCATTGGTTACCTCCTTTCGAAAAACTATTTACCCAAAATAGCACGGGAAATAATAATTTTTTGAATATTTGAAGTCCCCTCTACTACTTGTAAAGACTTAGCATCTCGGAAAAATCGTTCTACCGGATACTCACTGGAATATCCGTAACTTCCAAAAATTTTCATCGCTATTCCGGAAGCATTAACTGCGGCTTCGGAAGCATAATATTTCGCAGTAGAAACCGAAAGGGTATTATTCAGATTTCCCTGATCCTTTTCATAAGCAGCTTTAAGTACTAAAAGCCTTGCCGCTTCATACTCTACATACATAGTTGCCAGTTGATCCTGAATCATTTGAAATTCCGCAATTGGTTGCCCAAATTGAGTCCGTTCCAAAGCATATTTGATTGCTGCTTCATGACATCCCCGGGCAATCCCTACCCCCCGCGCCGCACATCCTAACCGGGTATTATTTAGCTGCCACATGCAAATCTTAAATCCTTCTCCCTTTTGTCCTAAAAGAGCACTCTTAGGAATTTTTGCATCTTCAAATGCAATCTCTCCGGTAGGAGCACAAAAAAGCCCTAACTTCGTTTCAATGGGAGCAGTCTTAATTCCCGGAGTATTTTTCAGTTCTACTAAAAAACAAGAAATTCCTTTATGCTTTTTCGATTTATCGGTATAAGCATAAACTAAAGCTACATCTGCCACATGGGCATTTGAAATCCACATTTTTTGGCCATTTAAAATAAACCCATCGTCGGTTTCAGTGGCAGTAGTCCCCATTCCCGCAACATCAGAACCAGAATTCGGCTCAGTGATGGCAAACGCCCCGATTAGCTCTCCACTAACAAGTTTAGGAATATATTTTTCTTTCTGCTCTTCCGTACCATAATGGAGAATAGTAAATGCCGGTCCCCACATCTGCATATTAAACGGCAAGGTCCAGGAAGCGCTAACCCGACCAATCTCCTCAGTCAATAAAGCGGCGCATAGATGCCCGGTTTCATTTCCCCCGTATTTTTCCGGAATGATACATCCAAAAAACCCTAACTCAGCCATTTTTTTGAATATTTCTTTGCGGAAAAGATGTTGTTTTTCATCCTGTTCTTGGGTAGGGAGGATTTCTTTTTCCGCAAAATCTCTTCCCAATTCCATCATTGATTTTTGTTCTTCGGTAAAATCAAAATTCATAACTAACTCCTTTCTTTGAGAATTAAAAATCATTCCCTCCTTCCACCTTCCATTATTTCTTTTTAAAAGGGTATAAGCAAGAAAAGCAAAAGCCATTCCATTTTTAAGACAACCGTCCGCTTCCCTAATTAGGTAAATTTATTGATTTTTTAGGGGAAATAAACCTACTTTCGATATTTTTCAATTTATGATCACCAAAAAATTTTTCAGGTTGTAAAAATTCGGTGTGCTTAATCACCACCCTCGGGCTTAAGTATTTTTTAATTAGCATTGAATCTTTACTAATTTACATCTATTATGTCAACTAAAAAATTTTAAATCCTTACCCACGATTTTTTCTGTTAAGGAAAAGAGGGTGCTGAAAAACTCAATTTCGTCTCCTCCCGAACTTGTTTCGGGATCTCAAGGGGATAGTGGGTGAAACAACTTTACCCGGACATTTTGCCTTATTCAGCCAATTCTTCCCCAATCTCGAAAAGGGATATTGACAAAAAATTATAACCCAATTAAAAATAAAAAGGAAGGTTAACTTTAGGGTTTTATAAAAAAATAGAAACTTTTTGTTGATAAATAATTTTTTAAATGGTTAAATTTGCGCCTGTAGCTCAGCTGGATAGAGCAACGGACTTCTAATCCGTAGGTCGTGCGTTCGAATCGCACCAGGCGTGTGGGAAAAAAATATTTTACGGTGGGTGTAGCTCAATTGGTTAGAGCACTGGGTTGTGGCCCCAGAGGTCGAGGGTTCAAATCCCTTCACTCACCCCTTTTAAGCGCCCGTAGCTCAGCTGGATAGAGCGTCGGACTTCGAATCCGCAGGTCGCCCGTTCAAGTCGGGCCGGGCGTGTAATTGGGCCGTTAGCTCAATTGGCAGAGCAACTGACTCTTAATCAGTAGGTTTGGGGTTCGATCCCCCGACGGCCCATACGGTATAGCTACTCCAGCGAGAGTGGCGGAATAGGCAGACGCACTGGACTTAGGATCCAGCCCCAAGCTTATGGGGTGGGGGTTCAAATCCCCCCTCTCGCATGGAAGTCAAATTTTTAATCAATTAATCAAAGGTGAGGAATTGAAAGCAGAAATTAAAGAAATTAGCCCGGTAGTAAAACAACTGGAGGTTACTATTCCAGCCGAAACCATAATTCAGGAGATAGAAAAATTTTATTCTGATCTAAAGCGAACGGTTAAGTTAAAAGGGTTCCGACCCGGAAAAGTTCCTCGCTCTATCTTGGAAAGATTTTATAAAAAGGAAGTCGAAACTGAAGTAGTAAGCAAGCTTATCAACGAAACCTTTGAATTAGCAGTTAAAGAAAAAAATCTTTCTCCAGTTGCCCCTCCGTTAATCGAAAATCCTAAACTCGAGCCGGAAAAGGACTTCACCTATACCGCCCGGGTGGAAGTAGCTCCCCAGATAGAATTAAAAGGGGATTATATTGGGCTGGAATTGGAACAAGAAAAATTAGAAGAAATATCAGACGCAGAAGTTGATAAGTATTTAGAAGAGATTCGTAATTACCATTCTCAGCTTAAACCAGTGGAAGAAGACCGAGCTATCCGCTCCGGAGATTTTGTGGTAATTGATTTTTCCAGCACTATGGACGGGCAACCCCTTAAGGGGGGAAAGGTCCAGGATCGGTTAATAGAGATAAAACCCGGAAGTTTTCTCCCTGGCTTTACTGAACAATTAATTGGATTGCGAGCAGGAATTACCCGCGAAATTACTCTCACTCTTCCCCCAGATCACGAACCTAAAGAAATAGCGGGGAAAACAATAGTTTTTGAGATTACCATAAAAGAAATTAAAGAAAAAATCGCCCCTCCCTTAGATGATAATTTTGCCCGGGATGTGGGAGAGTTTGAAACCCTGACTGACTTAAAAAACCATTTAAAACAAGAGCTTACTCGGCGGAAGGAAGAAAACATCCGGAATTCCCTTTATAATCAAATTACTCAAAAACTCATCGAAAACAATCCATTTGAAGTGCCGCCCTCATTAGTTGAGCGACAAACTGAATATCTAATCCTAAGCGCTCGTTCACGAATGGCACAGTTAGGCATTCCGATTGATTCCTCAACTATGTCCAACCGTGAACTTAGAGATTTTTATCGACCTATTGCCGAGTTTCAGGTAAAACGCTCCTTTCTATTAGCAGAAATAGCAAAAAAAGAAGGGATTGAAGTTAGCCCTTCAGATATAAAAAATTACCTTCAGTCGCACCCATTGAATTCAGAAGATGAGTTAACCGGGCAAGAAGAGGGAGAGCGAAGCGCCCAGATTAAAGCTAAATTACTGGAGGATAAAACACTTGCTTTTCTAACTGAAAAAGCTAAAATTAAATTAATAGAACCAAATAAACCTTAATCCAGCGATAAAATTGTCATGCTGAACTTGTTTGAGCATCTTATGAGACCCTGAAACGAGTTCAGGGTGACAATAAAACCGGCATCGCAACTGCCTTTTGGGTAATTATCGCTGGACGAAGGCATAAAACTTAATTTCAGGAGGATGGTATACTGATGTTAGTGCCAATTGTGATTGAACAAACCAGCCGAGGTGAACGTGCTTATGACATCTATTCCCGACTTTTAAAAGATAGAATAATATTTTTAGGAAGCCCTATCGATGATATGGTGGCTAACTTAGTGATTGCTCAAATGCTTTTTCTTGAATCCGAAGACCCGGATAAAGACCTATATCTTTACCTCAACACTCCGGGTGGAATTGTTACTGCCGGATTAGCAATTTACGATACGATGCAATATATAAAACCTGATGTTTGTACTATCTGCCTTGGCCAAGCTGCCAGTATGGGAGCTTTACTTCTCGCTGCCGGAGCCCCGGGCAAGCGGTTTGCCTTACCTCATTCCCGGATTTTAATCCATCAACTTTTGGGAGGAGTTCAGGGCCAGGCAACCGATATTGATATCCATGCCCGGGAAATCTTAAGGATGAGAAGAGAATTAGACCTAATTTTAACCAAACACACTAAACAACCCTTCGAAAAAATTCAACGGGATACAGAACGCGATTATTTTATGACCGGCGAAGAGGCAAAAGAATACGGAATTATTGATGCTGTAATCGAAAAAAATCCTCACAGCATTATGGATAGTAAATCTATACCTAACAAAGAAGGAGAAAAAAACCGTGAGTAGAAAGACCTCAGATAAATATACCAATCTTTTTTGTTCCTTTTGTGGCAAAAGCCAGGATGAGGTTAGGAAACTAATTGCCGGTCCTTCAGTCTATATCTGTGATGAGTGTATTGAGCTATGTAATGATATTATTGCGGAAGAATACGAAAAGGAAGATGCTGCCCGAAGACGCACTACTATTCCTAAACCAGCCGAAATTAAAAAAATCCTTGATGAATATGTAATTGGGCAAGAGCGAGCAAAAAAAATTCTTTCCGTAGCAGTCCATAATCATTATAAGCGGATTGAAGCGCGAAAATCAGTCACTGATGTTGAACTCCAGAAAAGCAATATTCTTTTAATTGGACCCACCGGTACTGGAAAAACTCTTCTGGCCCAAACTTTAGCCAAGATTCTCAATGTCCCTTTCACTATTGCTGATGCTACTACCCTTACCGAAGCCGGGTATGTAGGTGAGGATGTAGAAAATATAATTCTTAGTCTCTTACAAGCCGCGGACTATGATATTGAGAGAACGACTAAAGGAATCATTTATATTGATGAAATCGATAAAATTTCCCGAAAAACTGATTCCCCATCCATTACCCGGGATGTTTCTGGAGAGGGGGTACAGCAAGCACTTCTTAAGATCATCGAAGGAACCATAGCCAATGTGCCCCCTAAAGGTGGCCGAAAGCATCCTCAGCAGGATTTTCTCCAGGTGGATACTACTAATATTCTTTTTATTTGTGGCGGAGCATTTACCGGAATCGAAGACATTATTGAAAAACGCCTCGGTCAGAGCTCAATGGGGTTTATGGGTAATGTGAAAAGCAAAAAAGAACGAAATGTCGGAGAACTCCTAAATGAGATTCAGCCAGAAGACTTGCTTAAATACGGTCTTATTCCGGAACTAATTGGCCGCTTACCAGTAATTGCTACTTTAAGTGAACTTTCGGAAGAAGCTTTAATAAAGATTTTAGTTGAACCCAAAAATGCATTGGTCAAACAATATCAAGCTATGTTTTCTTTTGAGAATGTAAAACTCCGTTTTACCCGTGGGGCATTAGTCGCAATTGCCAAGGAAGCATTAAAACGAAAAACCGGTGCCCGGGGTTTGCGCTCCATTATGGAAGATATTATGCTTGATGTAATGTTCGATATTCCTTCCCAGTCCAATATTAAAGAATGTATTATCAATGAAGAGGTAGTTCTAAAGAAAGAACCTCCTCTTCTCCTTTACGAAAATGAAAAGGAAACCAAATCAGCTTAAAGGTAGGTTTAAATATGATTTTCCGGAATCCCAAAGATTCTTTTTTAAATTTTAATTCCCAAAAAGAAAAAGTTTATCCTTTGTTACCATTACGGGATTTAGTGCTTTTCCCTCATATGGTGGTACCGCTCTTTGTTGGCCGCCCCCGCTCGATAAACGCCTTAGAAGAATCACTAAAACGGGAAAAACTTATCTTCTTGGCTACCCAGAAAAAAGCTAAGGATGATAATCCTACTGAGGCTGATATTTATACTACTGGGACATTAGGAACAGTGCTTCAGCTTCTCCGTCTTCCGGAAGGAGGAGTAAAAGTTTTAGTTGAAGGTAAAAAGCGCGGTAAAATTAAACAATTCTTACCCCATCCCGATTTTTTTCAGGTCGTAGTAGAGGAAATTGAAGACCGGATTGAAATCACCCCCGAGGTAGAAGCTCTTCTCCGGCGAATCCACGCATCTTTTGAAACCTATGTAAAATTGAGCAAAAAAGTCCCGCCGGAGATGGTAGTTTCAGTCAGCACTATTGAGGAGCCCCATCGTCTCATCGACACTATTGCCGGACATCTTAACTTAAAATTAGAGGACAAACAGAAACTTCTGGAAATCGAAGATGGAAAGGATAGATTAGAAAAACTCTATAGTTTTATGGAGGGAGAAATCGAAATCCTCGAAATTGAAAAAAGGATCCGCAACCGGGTAAAAAAGCAGATGGAAAAAACCCAAAAGGAATATTATCTTACCGAACAGATGCGGGCAATTCAAAAAGAGATGGGGGAACGGGATGAAATGGCAGCGGATCTCAAAGAGCTGGAAGAACAAATTAAAAAGAAAAAAATGTCCCCGGAGGCAACCGAAAAGGTAAAAAAAGAATTTAAGAAGTTAAAAATGATGCCGCCTATGTCCGCGGAAGTTACAGTAGTAAGGAACTATATTGACTGGATGCTATCCCTTCCTTGGTATGAAAAAACGGAAACCAAAATTGATCTCGATGAAGCGGCCCGCATTCTGGATGAAGACCATTATGGGCTTAAAGAACCCAAAGAGCGGATTCTGGAATATTTAGCCGTGCAGGGCTTAGTAGAAAAAATCAAAGGCCCGATTCTTTGCTTTGTAGGCCCACCCGGCGTAGGTAAGACCTCATTAGCCAAATCAATTGCTCGAGCCACGGGAAGAAACTTTGTCCGGCTTTCTTTGGGCGGGGTGCGCGATGAAGCCGAAATTCGCGGTCACCGCCGGACTTATATTGGGGCATTACCGGGAAAAATTCTTCAATGCCTAAAAAAAGCTGGTTCTAACAACCCAGTTTTTCTGCTCGATGAAGTTGATAAAATGAGTGCTGATTTTCGCGGTGATCCCTCGGCAGCATTACTTGAAGTTTTAGACCCAGAGCAAAACCATGCTTTCAATGACCATTATATTGATGTCGATTATGACCTCTCCGAGGTTATGTTTATCACCACTGCTAACCTGGTAGATCCGATTATCCCCGCCCTCCGGGATCGGATGGAAATTATCCGCCTTCCGGGATACACCGAAGATGAAAAACTTCAGATTGCTCGCCATTTCTTAATTCCCAAACAAATTAAAGAGAATGGTCTTACCGAAAAAAATATTACTTTTAGTGACAACAGTATCCTTACCATTATCCGCCGGTATACTCGGGAAGCAGGAGTACGGAACTTAGAACGGGAAATATCTTCAATTTGCCGTAAAGTGGCCAAAGAAGTTATCCGCCAGGGTCGGGATAAGCACTTTCACATTACTGCCCAAAGCATCCCTAAATACTTAGGAGTATATAAATTTAGATATGGAACTACGGAAGAAAAAGATGAAATTGGTATGACTACCGGATTGGCCTGGACCGAATCAGGGGGAGAACTTTTGGCCATCGAAGCCACTATAATGCCAGGAAAAGGCAAGTTGCTTTTGACCGGGAAACTGGGAGATGTAATGCAAGAATCAGCTCAGGCAGCGCTTACCTATGTCCGTTCGCGAGGGGATTATCTGGGGTTAAGTAGGGACTTTTTTCAAAACATTGATATTCATATTCATGTCCCCGAAGGAGCAATACCTAAAGACGGACCTTCGGCCGGAATTGCGATGGCTACTTCTTTGGTTTCTGCTCTGACGAAAAGACCAGTCCGCAAGGATGTTGCTATGACCGGAGAAATAACCCTGCGAGGGAAAGTACTTCCTATTGGAGGATTAAAAGAGAAACTTATTGCCGCCCATAGGGGAAATGTTACGACTGTCATTATTCCGCGCGACAACGAAAAAGACCTGAAAGAAATTCCTCCGCGGGTAAAAAATGATTTAAAAATTATTTTAGTCGAGCATATTGATGAAGTTTTAAGACAGGCTTTAATCCTGGATGAACCAGAAAAATTTTTGCGCGAAAAATTTGTGCCACCGGAAGAATTTTTTAAATCACCACCTCCACCAGAAAAAATGCGGGAATTAGTAACCCATTAAATAAGGGCGGATAGCTCAGATGGGAGAGCGCCGGCCTTACACGCCGGAGGTCGTAGGTTCGATCCCTGCTCCGCCTACTCATAATCTCACAAAAGATCCGCTTTGCTCGCTAATTCATTATAGTGGCCGAATAAAAAAAGCCAGCCGACTTTTAACTGATACTCCGAACCCCTCGACGCACGCATTTTTTACCCCAAAACTCTATAAAAACAGTGGGTAGAAAGCATTTATGTTGCCCTTAGGTTCTTATAACCCGAAGTGTCACATTTTTACTTTTAATTAAATAAGTTTCATTGTTTTAGACCCTTTTGGAACGGATTTAAGATAAAAAGTGCAAAAGCACGGTAGGTGCAAAGAAGCTCAAGATGGTTCCCTTTTCTGTCAGAATACTCGTTTTTAGAGTGATCTACAAGTCTGTGGACATAACCCTTAGCAGCTAAGCCAGTATAGCCTCTTAAAGCCATCTTTAGCAGATAGTAGAACCTTTCTTAACTTGTTTTTCAATTAAGGGTTGTAAGTCTTTAGCTTCAATACCAGGAACAATTTCAGCAAAGACCTTTCCTTTTCGACAAAGAATTCCAAAAACTGGTTGTTTAATAGTTCCAAAACCTCTGCAGCTCTTGCCCAATTTACAACGTTCCAGCTTCCTTTTGTTTTTCATCTGACCACCTAAATAAGTTTCATCGACTTCAACTATTCCTGAGAATACTTCTGGTAAATCCCTGGTCATTGCTATTCTTAACAGAGTTAAAATCTTTAAGAGTTTGTATTTAGAGATCTTAATTCTGGCAAGAATGATGTTGGTTGAATGTTCAAGAACAAATTCCTGAATTACTTTTCTTAGTAGCTCTCTTGCAATGAAAGTCTTACTCTTTGGTCTGGAAAATCTTGTTTTACAGTAGACACATTTCAATCTACCATCTGATAACTGCCAAGATTTCTTACTGTTACATTTTGGGCACTTGATAACCATACCTAATACTTAAGAGTAGTATATTAGGTCCGGTTTTTCAAACTTTACCCTATTATGCTTGACATTACCTATTTTTTAAAGAAATATCTTTCCCACTTGATAAATCCCAACCGCCATCAGCCACCCCAGAATGAGGCTGTATCCAACTGCAAGAAAGGCCCATCTCCAGTTTGTTTCCCGCTTTATGGTTGCGATTGCGGCAATGCAAGGAATATATATAAGAGACATAACCATAAAAGCGTATGCAGAAAGAGGAGTAAAGACTCCATGTATCACATTCGTCAGTCCCGCTTCCTCCACGCCGTAAAGGGTCCCAAATGTTCCCACCACCACTTCTTTAGCCAAAATTCCAAAAAGCAGGGCTACTCCTGCCTGCCAGAAACCAAAACCAGCGGGTTTGAGCAAAGGGGCAAAAAACGAACCAATCTGTCCGATAAAACTCTCCTTTGAGGCGTACTGAACCCCTAAAGGTAAGGAGGCTAATAACCAGATCAAAACCACACCGGCAAAAATTATAGTCCCTGCCTTCTTTAGAAAAAGGCTTCCCCTTTCCCACATATGAATCAAAACCCCTTTTACGGTCGGCATCCGGTAGGGAGGAAGCTCCATAATTAAAGGGGATACCTCACTTTTAAAAAAGAGGTCCTTAAATATCCGGGCGACAATGACGGCCAAAACGATTCCCAGAAGGTAAAGGGAGAAAACAACCCATCCCTGATTATCGGCAAAGAATGCTCCGGCAAAAAGGGTATAAATGGGAAGTCTTGCTGAGCAGGACATGAGCGGGTTGACCAGGATGGTCAGAATCCGATCTTTTTCCGATTCTATGGTTCTCGCTGCCATAATCCCCGGAATGTTGCAGCCAAATCCCACCAGCATGGGAATGAACGATTTTCCATGAAGCCCCAAGGCATGCATGAATCGATCCATCACAAAGGCGGCGCGGGCCATATAGCCTGAAGCCTCCAGAATCGCAATGGCTAAGAAAAGAAGGAAGATAGGGGGAAGAAAGACAAGGACACTCCCGATTCCCCCAATGATCCCATCGGAGACAAGAGAAGAGAGCCATTTTGACCCACCTAAGCTTTCGATCCCATAAGAAGCGGATTCACCCAGCCAGCCCATAAATGTTTCGATTCCATCGGAAAGGGGGCCACCTAAGGTAAAGATAAATTGAAAAACAAGCCACATCATTCCTAAAAAGATCGGGATTCCAAGATATCGATTGACTAAAATTCGATCGATCCTATCCGAGATATCGAGCCGCTCTATGAGGTCGTATTTTTTACCTACCGATTCCTTTATAAGTCCAGAGAGGAAGGCATATCGCCTCTCTACCAAGGCGGCCTCAAGATCGTAACCCAGATGTTTTTCTAGTCGTTTCTTATTGTCAACCATCTCGCGCTCAATTGCTTCTCCTTCTCTTTTTGCTATTTCTAAGATTTCCCTATCCCCTTCAAGAAGCTTAATAGCCACCCATCTTGATGGATATCCTGAGATATTCACCCTTTTCTCAAGCCCATTGATCACCATCTCGATATCTTCCCCATAATCAATCCGGAATGGGCTCCTCTTTTTCTCTAATTCATTGACAATAGCCTCCTTCAGCTCCTCAATCCCTTCGCCCTTGCTCGCCACTGTCTCCACAATAGGAACCCCGAAGATCTGAGAGAGCTTTTTTGTATCGATCGCCATCCCTTTACTTCTTACTCTATCCATCATATTTAAATCGATTACGACATTTACCCCTAATTCGAGAAGCTGGGTAGCGAGGTAAAGATTTCTTTCCAGATTTGAGGCATCAACAATCACCACAATCCCATCGGGTTTTTCCTTGATGATAAAATCCCTGGCGATCTTTTCATCTATCGAATAGGCAGTAAGGGCGTAAATCCCTGGAAGATCCACTACCGAAACCTCATAATCTTTAAATTGAAATTTTCCTTCCTTCTTTTCCACTGTCACTCCCGGCCAGTTTCCTACATGAGCCCGACCGCCGGTCAAGTGGTTAAAGACTGTACTTTTCCCTGCGTTGGGGTTTCCTGCCAATCCGATCTTCAATTTTTTCGTCTCCATAATTTTTTCTCCTTTATATTTGAAATCTCTAAAAATATTAGGATTGTCTAACATTTAAAGTAAAAAAATTTTTTACTTTTAGCCCAATGGTTCAACGAAAATCTTCTTTGCCATTCCAAAACCGATACCAAATCTCAACCCTCCAAGGCCAATAATGAAGGGCCCTGCCTGGCCATCAGAAATAATCTCTATCTCCACTCCCGGGTAAAGTCCCATTTCGTTAAGTCTCCGAACAAAGCCTCTCCCCCCTAATATCCTCATAATTCTTACCTTCTCACCCCGAACTGCCACCGATAACGGAATCATCGTCCTTTTAACTCCTGGTAATTAAAATATCCCTTGCTTCATCCTTCCTCAGGGAAAGATGATACCCTTTAACTAAGATATCGATTGGATCTCCTAAGGGAGCAACTTTTTCCAGTTGAACCTCTGTTCCCGGTACAATTCCCATCTCCATAAGCCTCTTTTTTAAACTTCCTTCCCCCTCTATTTTGGTTACCCTTCCCTTTTCACCAGGCTTGAGGTCTCTTAGGGTAAAATCAGCTTTACTCTCTTTTTTATCAACCATATCTTTTCCTCCTTTCGCTATAAACTCATTAAATCTTGAGGTGAAAAGAGTCTTCTCCTCCTGGTGCTCTTCGAGGAATTGGATGAACTGTTCGATTCTTTTTATCGTCTCCTTGGAAAGATGGTGCTCAATTTTGCAGGCATCTTTAGAAGCGATTTCCGCATTGATACCAAAGATTTCGTTGAGCAGGGTAAATAACAACTTATGATTTTCATCCACCTCTTTTGCCTTCAACTCCCCTTGAGCTGTCAGCTCAATATATCCATAGCTTTCATGTTTAATCAAACCCTTTTCTGCGAGGATATTCAGAGCGCTTACCACAGAGGGAGTGGTCACCCCCAGACATCTCGCTATATCCTTCACCCTTGCCACCTTCTCCCGCAAACATATTGTCCAGATGGCTTCCAGATAATCCTCGAGGCTTGGGGTCAAAACATCCATAAGAAAACTCCATTTGTTAGTCTAATCTAACTGTAATAGATAAAATTACTTTTGTCAAGAAAAAAAATTGGTGATTTCTGAAAAAGTAACTACTTTATGGAGTAGTCTTATTTTGAGAGTTAGGGAAAGGCTAAATTATGGGATAAAGAGTGTTACTTTCTGGATTAATCTCTATCTTTTTTCTATCTTTCCTTTCTTTTTCCTCATCCAGTTTCCAAAATTCCTAACTTCTTATACTGCGACCCATTTTGCAAGACATTTTTTGTGGTCCAAAAGGGTAGAGTTTTAAGGACGAAAACTCATTAACCCAAACCACCTCCTCCTTAATGGTTCTTATCATCCGTTCGGTATCCGCATTCCCCTTAGGATTATCATAACTGGTAAATATCTGCTCTATACCGAGGGTTCTCATGTCCCTCATGAATGATGTTGAAGTAGGCTGGGAACTCTTTGTATACCAATCAAGCACAATTTCTAAGCTTTTCCTTAGGCTTTCCATCTCCTTGGTCTCATATTTTACACCTCCAGTGATAAAGTTTTCCCCTCAAATAAGGATTTTAACTCTACCCTTTCAGTGTGTCCACTTCCCAAGGGTCTCAGTATAGGAGAATCCTACCCCCAGAATATGCCGGTAGGGTCTTCCTCAACTTCTCGGATAAGTGCATCTAAGTTTGCAGTTGGTTCGAGGTCAAAGTAAAAGTGCCACCTTGAATTCCGGTCACACCAATAAAGATACCATTTTTTATTATCCGGGTTATACCGAAATTGGGCAACCGGAATCGAAACCCAGATATCGGGATTCATAAAAGCAGGCCTTCTTTCCAGCAAAGTGACATTGTCTCCCCGGATTTTAAACTCTACCCTCACCCGATCACGCACCCTTTCCGGGACTTTTTCCTCGCAGTATTTTTTTAACTTTCCCTCTACCCGTTTTTTTACCAGCTCCGGCAAAGCCATATCTACCCCCTAATTTTTGTTTTTTTGTTTATGATTCCGTAACCTTAATCTCTATCCCGACTTCTTCTAAGGGCTCCTTAACCGCATTACGAAAGCGGTTGCGATCGAATCCTTCTTCGCTTTGAGCATCAACTGATATCTTAATCTCACCTGCCATCTCGGCCAGATTACCAAAAGCATTAAATGTCTTGAATAATTTTGGTCTATCTACCTTCATCTCAATTCTGATGGAGGTAATCTTTGTAGGCTCTGCAGGTCTTTGACCAGGCGGTGTTGGTTCTGGCAAAGGAGGAACCGCTGGAGTCGGTTTTGGTGTCTCTGGTATCTGCCCTGAAGGTACTTCTTGAACAATGCATTCAGGCAACATAATACACCCAGAATCAAGGTCTATTTCGTCTTCATATACCTCCTTTCCTAATCTCGCATCTTTTTCTTTCACAAAATATCTCCCTGCCTCCTCCCTAACCCTGTTCTTCAAGGCATAGGCAAATATTTCCTCCTTTACTCCCTTAGCAATTGCTTGAATTATAACTCTCTCTTCAGTTATTCTTGGGAAATCCATACTTTCAAAGAAAGAATCTCTTATCATTTTAGTTTCAACTATCTTTCTTTCTTCTTTTCCACTACCCATTGTCATTAATGAACAAATTTTTGAGGGACGAATTTCATCAAAAACCTTACTCGAAACATTCTTACTAAGAAGCTCCATCAGTCTTTCGTGTATACCTTGTTCCTTTAATGGTCGAGCTCCAATCTCGACTTTATCAATGGCTGGTTTTCCATTTTCCATTTTTAAAAGCCAAACAGCAGGATAAAGCGCTCTAATCCCCGCCTCAAAACCTGATTTTTCCGTCTGCTCTCTTTCTTTTAACTGCTCCATTTGCTCTTTGGTCAACTTATATGATCCCTTCTTTGAGCGAACCCTATCAATTGCAAGGAGATATTTTGCTGAACGATGTAATCCCTCAAGCTGTCTCCTATCCGGAATTGCCAGTCCAATCCCATTCCGAAATCGCCTTGGCAAACTACCAAATTTGGTAAGCAATTCCATCGCCCTTTCTTCCTGTTCTCTCTCTTTTTTCTGACTAAACTCTAAGGGAAGGTATCCTAACAGAAAACGCGGTTCAGTATCTGGAATTTTATTGCTTTCTTCCGGCCATATGATGGCGGAATTAGTTACCCTACCAATTCTTGTCTCTAAATCATTTTTAATAAATTCTGTTATTTCTTTTGCCTTAACATTCTCAGCCTCGTTTTCAACAATCATATTGACGTTGGCTATTGTCTTGAAACAATAATGAACCCCATCGTAATGAAGGTATAGACATTCATCCCTCAAACGCTTTAAAACAGATTGGGCGGTCAGGTTATCAATTTCGGGGGAAAGGGAGACTTCCAAAAGTTCCCTTTCAGAAACACCTGAGGGTAAAGGTTCTCCTTTTTCCTCTCGGGGAAGTCCTCCAAAGGAATACATAAGGATGGTGGTTGCAAGGCGCATAGCAGGTCGAATTGAGGCTAGCATTGGGTTTTGCTCGGCAAGTTGGTTATCAATTTTTTTTATTTTTGCATTTGCTCCTATAAAATCATGCTCAAGAACAGCTTGAAAAGCCTCCCTCTGCCCAACCTCGGTAAAAAAAGCATTCCGGACATCAGCATCATCTATCGGTATATCTCCGGGAGAAATTAAAATACTGTGCCGACCTAATCTTTTAGCTTTGTGGAGTGAGGCGGCAAGAAATCGCAAAGCTCCTCTTGTCCTCTGGAAATCCGGGATAGAGGCCCACCGTTCTTTCATCAGGTCAATTAATCCTACATGGAAGGGATAAGCATTTTCCAGCCTTCTGGCTAAACGAACTTTTTCATCCTCTGCCATCCTTCTTGCACTGCTGTCAGGAGCTTCTGCTATCTTCCATTGAGTTACATTCTGGGCTATTGCATTTGCAGCTTGCTTGGCAATATCTGAAGGTGGGCTTTCAGAAAGAAGTCTTTTTTTAAGGACATCTAATATTTCATCACCAACTACAGGTTCACGTTTTGCATCAACCCTTGCGGCAAGATGGTCAAGAGTTGAAAGAAGTCCTATATTATCAAGAGCTTCCCGGGTACTTGCCTGCAAGGAATAAACCATAACCGCTTTCGAAGAATTAGCCACTTCAGTGGTAAGGGTTTGAAGGAATTCCATGGTTTGACGCCCGAGATTAGATTCACCTGCTGGAATGGTCATTGCTCTTTCTATATATTGAAGCACCTCATCAAGTAATATTAATACTGGCTTATCTCCCAATATTGCCTGCACAGGATCACCCGCAGGCGCAGTTTTGCCTTTCTCATGTTCTCTCACAAGATCGAAACAACCAAGTTGAGCAGCCAGGGCACCCCACAAAGTGTGGACAGTAGTTCCATTAATTTTTCTTCCTACTGTGGGATCAAATTTCTCTCCATCAATTCCTGCAATTTGAACTTTTCCCGGATTTGGAAGCAACCTACCTTCAGAAATATATTCTTCGAAAGCCTCTCTATCTTTCACTGCGTGATAGAGGGCCACAAGCACATGAGATTTGCCACCACCAAATGGAGAACGAAGCTGAAGAACTCGGTCGCCAGGTTTACCTGATAATCGGTCCAAAACCTCTTCAAGAAGACGTTTCAGGCCACTTGTTAAATGGGTAGCCTGCCAGAAAGCGCGACTATCTCGATAAACAAGAGGAACACCTTCAGAATTGGAAAGCACGCCCCCAAAATCAATGGCAAAGATAGCCATTGCCAGCTTTCCTGCTTCAACATCAGGATGAAGATGAACTACCTCAAACCATGGACGTAAATGTTCTGGCATAAAGGCCTCCAAGTTCTTATAGTAACCTCCTCTCCACAAAGGGCTCAGGGAGATTTTGGGACCTTACTCGGAGCTATTGTATAGCCACATACTCTGCAAAGGAGGTTGATTCTGGGATAGGCAGCCCATCCTCACGCAATCCCTTAATATGCATTTCAATGGCCTGGTACATATTTTTCTCTGCCTCTTCGCGGGTAGCTCCTGTTGCCACACACCCCGGTAAATCGGGTGAGTAGGCCGAATAGTTGCCATCTGCCTTTTCGATCACAATAAGAAACCGATACATATTTACTTGACCTCCTTTAACTTCGCTTGTTTCAATATGCTATTTAAAGTTCCCGGTGCCAGATCATCATTGGGATGCCCGGCAATGGTCACTCTCCCCGGGATTGTTGGATGTTTATATTGCCGATGGCTCCCTTTTGTCTCGACCAAATACCAGCCTTCTGCTTCTATTAATTTTATAATATCACGGATTTTCACGTTTTCCTCTTCTGATGAGATTAAATCATCGCCTTCGGAAAAGGTTATCCTCAACTACTGAACGCCAATTGCTTAATAATTTCTGAAGGGCACTTTGTTCAGCATCGGTCGTAAGTTTTAAACCACCTCCTTGAAGAGATGAACCTGAAATAGCCTGGGCTACAAGCCGGAGTTCTTCTATATTAGGCATCGACTTATCCAAAAAATCTTTAATCTTGAGGGTTCGATTCTCTATAACCCATAAAAGCCGGTGAAGAACATCAATAAGGGGCTTTTCAGTTGTTCCAAAACGAGGCTCAATTCCAAGATTTTCCTCATTCCCACGTTCGGTAAAGTCTTTAAGCCGATATTTTTTCCCTTTTTTCTCGAGAAGGGCAAACTTTCCACTGGATAGCCCCTGCACTCCATCAAGTTCGACCCCCAATGGATAAGAAAACACAATCGCCTCTCCCGCATCAATTTCACTTCGTCCATAAGCATACCGCCAGAGGATATAAAAACGAGTGGGTTGATCCAAAGCGGAAACCTTTGACTTTGAGCCAAAAAGATATTCGAGGATTGTTTCCTGCACCACTCCTTCAACCTCGGTCAGAAACCGTTCAGATGAGACTTCTTCTCCATTTGGAAGTTCCACCTTTTCAAATTGGGTAAAAGCTTTTAGTCCAGCACCTACACAAGCAATGATTAGGTCCGCACCGGTGATTCCTTCTTCCCATAGAGTTTGAACTCGCTCTCGTACAATATCCTCCAGTTCAGCCTTCACTTCTGTATAATTTCCTACCACTGGTGTCACAGGCATCCTGCCTGTATTTTTCCCTTTCACAGGCTGGAAGCCTGTGCTACCTCTTTTCCGAGCAACAAGGAAAATAGATGAGGCAAGTGCAGAAGATTCCATAGCAAGTAGTCTCGATCCCATTTCTGTTGCAAGTGGCCATGCCTCACTAACTACAAACCCTGATTGTCGTAATGCATTTACAAGAGTACTCCATC
>Ga0272448_1001751_pt1 | contig 28590 bp, 19 predicted proteins | sample YNPCB0191_FD_202220 | JGI IMG/M metagenome (GOLD analysis project Ga0272448, IMG submission 202220) | Hot spring sediment microbial communities from Yellowstone National Park, WY, United States - YNP-CB-019-1 | ecosystem: Environmental > Aquatic > Thermal springs > Hot (42-90C) > Sediment... | reverse complement strand
CTACTTTAAAGATGTTAATAAATTTTTTATTTATATAAATGATAAATTAGTGACTTTTAATCGTAGTCTGAAAAATATATTTTAAAAAAATAACATAATGCACAAAGAAAAAACATATTATGGTATTCCAGCCTCACCGGGAATAGCCATAGGTAGGGCTTATTTATATCTTAGGAGACGTATTGATGTAAATGAACAGAATATATCCGAAAATGAAATTGAAAATGAGATAAATTCACTTAAAAGTTCTATAGAATATTCTAAAAAAGAACTTGAAAAGGTGTATAAAGTATCCGTTGAAAGTATTGGTAAAGAAAAGTCTGCAATATTTCAAAGTCAACTTGAAGTACTCAATGATAAAATTTTTATTAATAATGTTATTAATAGAATTCGTAAAGAAAAGAAAAACGCAGCTTCGATTTTAAATGATGAATTCTCTAAGCTCATGCAAAGACTAATAGACTCAGGTGATGATTATCTTAAAGAGAGAATGATTGATTTTAATGACATTAAAAACCGATTAATCAGAAATTTAAAACGAGAAAAACTCTTTTCGAAAGTCGATGAAGAAGTAATAATTTTTGCTCACGAATTAACTCCTGCAGATACAATTCTTTTTAGTAGAAGAAAAGTCAAAGGTTATGGAGTTGATACAGGAGGCTTAACCTCACATACTGCAATTATTTCCCGTGCTTTACGTATTCCTGCTGTTGTTGGAATGAAAGTAATTTCAAGAAAAGTTACACCTGGTGACCTAATAATTATTGATGGTTATGAAGGAATTGTAATTGTTAATCCAACTGAAGAAACTCTTGAAAGGTATCGTGAAATACAGAATTCTCATATTGAATATGAACTAAAGTTATCTGAACTTATAAATCAACCCTGTGTCACAAAAGACTGTAGGGATATTGAACTTTCTGCCAACATTGAATTTATAGATGAGCTTGAACAAATTGCTAAATGTGGGTATTGTGGCATCGGTTTATATAGGACAGAACATATGTATATGGCTAAAGGGGACTTTCCAACTGAAGAAGAACAGAGAGAGGAATATACTCACATTGCAAATGTTACTTTTCCGAAAACAGTAACAATAAGAACATTTGACTTAGGGGGTGATAAAGTATTTCACTCAAGAATTAAGGAAAATAATCCCAACCTGGGGTGGAGAGGCATTAGAATTCTATTAAGCGAGACAGAGCTCTTTAAAACCCAACTTAGAGCTATTTTACGTTCTTCAGTACGAAAAAATGTAAGGGTTATGTTCCCAATGGTTGTAATGATTGAAGAAATAAGACAAGCCAAACAGATTCTTGAAGAGGTTAAGAAAGAAATGGATAAAAAAGGTATTATTTATGATAGAAATATTAAAATTGGTATGATGGTTGAGACGCCAGCGGCTGTAATTTTATCAGATGAATTTGCAAAGGAAGTTGATTTTTTCAGCGTGGGAACAAATGATTTGACTCAATATCTTCTTGCAGTTGATAGAGATAACGAATTAATCTCAAATATGTATCAGCAGTTACATCCTTCTGTCCTAAGGTCATTAAAAGTTGTTGTTGATTCGGCACGTGAAAATAATATTCCTGTAAGTATATGCGGTGAATTAGCATCAATTCCCTATGCTACCCCAATTTTATTAGGTCTTGGTTTTAATGAATTAAGTGTAAATCCTGTTACGTTTGCTGAAATAAAAAAAATTATCAGAAATATTGACTATGAAGAAGCAAAAGCTTTTACAGATTCTGTTTTAAATCTTACTACTGAACAGGAAGTTATTAATAAAACTCAGGAATTTTTGAAAAGGAAAGAAATTAAATTATACTAAAAAATATGAAAGTGGAAACTTTATCGAAAATCGACAAAAGTAATATGTATAATGTGCTGAAAGAATTTGGGAATCAGGTATACGATGCCTATAAGCTTGCTGAAGGGGTTTCTTTAAAAAACATTGATGTTAATAAAATTAAAAATATTGTTATCACTGGTTTAGGTGGTTCTGCAATTGGTGGAGATTTAGTTAAAAATGTAGGGCTTGATGATTTAAAAGTTCCTCTTATAGTTAATAGACATTACTCATTACCAACTTTTGTAGGAAGAGATACTCTTGTTATTGTTTCGAGTTATTCAGGCAATACAGAAGAAACAATTTCTGCATATAAACAAGCAATAAAGTTAAGAGCACAAATAATATGTATTACCAGTGGTGGCAAAATCCGCGAAATGGCTGAAAAGTATAAACATAATTTATTCATAATTCCACAAGGTTATCAACCACGATGTGCTCTTGGATATAATTTTGTCTCAATGTGGCTTGCATTAGCAAAGTTGAAATTTGTTTCTAAAAAGGCAACCGACTTTAAAAATGTGATAAGGATTTTAAGAGAAAGTTCAAAAAAATATGCTGTTCCTGATATTGTAACAAATGATGCTTTGAGAATTGCAGTGGCTCTTAAAGGTAAATTGCCAATTATATATTCTTCAGTTGATAATCTTGAAGCTGTTAACCTCAGATGGCGTGGACAACTGTCCGAAAATGCTAAGATACTTGCCTATGGGAATTTATATCCTGAAATGAATCATAATGAACTTGTTGGATGGAAACTTAACAAGAATATTCTTAAAAATACTGTTGTAATATTTTTAGAAGATCCTGCTGATCACAAACGAGTAAAAACTCGAATGACTATAACTAAAAAAATCTATAAAGAATATTCTGATAATATTTTTTCTTTATCAAGTAAAGAAAATACCAGACTTCAAAGAATATTTGATTTAATATACTTAGGTGACTGGGTTAGTTATTATCTTGCAATATTAAACAATGTAGATCCTACTCCTGTTGAAGTAATTAATTATTTGAAAACAGAACTTGCAAAAATTAAGTAGTTAAATAATAGTCTTAAAGGAAATAGTATGATAAGTGATATTGTAATTACACTTATAAAAATTTTAATTGTCGAAATTGTACTTCTGACTGCAGTTGCTTACACTGTATATGTAGAAAGAAGATTTTCAGCATTTGTACAAAATAGACTTGGACCTAACAGAGTTGGTCCTGCTGGATTATTACAACCTATTGTAGACGCGGTGAAATTACTTATGAAGGAAGATATTGTTCCAGAAAAAGCCAACAAAATTGTTCATGCAATTGCTCCAGGTATTTCTATTGTTGTTGCTCTTTCTACCTTTGCTGTAATTCCATTTGGAGATAAAATTGTGATTGCTGGAAGAGAAATAAAACTTCAAATTGCTGATGTTAATGTAGGAATATTATATATACTTGCACTTGCATCGCTTGGTGTTTATGGTATTACTTTGAGTGGTTGGGCTTCGAATAGTAAATATTCATTACTTGGGGGATTACGTTCATCTGCACAGATGATTAGTTATGAACTTTCTATGGGACTATCTTTATTAGGCGTTGTTCTAATCAATGGTTCATTTGAACTTGATACAATTGTCCAAAATCAGTATGGCTGGAAATGGAATATTATTCTTCAACCAATAGGATTTTTGACCTTTCTTGTTGCATCTTTTGCGGAAACAAACAGAACACCTTTTGATTTACCAGAAGCGGAACAGGAACTTGTTGGTGGATATCATACAGAATACTCAAGTATGAAATTTGCACTGTTTTTCTTAGCAGAATACGCAAATGTAATTGTTTCATCTGCTGTTATTACAACACTATATCTTGGGGGATGGCAATTTCCATATCTTCAGACCTTTGGATTGGGAGATATATGGGTTAGTATTATACAGGTTTTAACTTTTGTCCTAAAAGTTACTTTTATGGTTCTCTTCTTTATATGGATTAGATGGACGATTCCCAGATTTCGTTTTGATCAACTTATGTATCTTGGCTGGAAAGTTATGTTACCCATTTCACTACTTAATTTGATTGTTACTGCAATTATTGTATACTTAATAAAGTAAAAAAATAATTTATGAAAAAAGCATCATTAGTTTTAATTTCATTGTTTTTTTTAACTTCGTTTCTAAAAGCTCAAACTTTTTCTGATTTTACTTTGCCTGATATTGATGGTAACGATGTAACTTTAAGTTCATTACTTGAAAGTGGTCCTGTTATGATTTCATTTTGGGCAAGTTGGTGTACACCATGTAAAGAGGAAATGAAAAAGATGAATGATGTTTATATCAAGTATAAAGATAAAGGATTTACCTATCTTGCTGTTAATGTTGATAATCAGAAGTCAGTTGCCAAAGTAAAATCATATGTAACCTCACAAAACTTTCTTTTTCCTGTTTTACTTGATACGGAAAAAAAAGTTTTTGAAGCATATAGTGGAAAAGATGAGTTACCCTATTCAATCATCATTGATGGCAGCAAGAATATAAGGTTTGTGCACATTGGATTTAAGACAGGCGATGAAGCTAAAATAACTCAGGAAATTGAGAGTTTACTGACAAAATAAAAATTTTTTCATTAATATAATTTCTAAAAATGAATAAAATATTTAGTTTTGTTTTATTATTGCTTTTTTTGTTATTAACAGATAGCTTACTCTCCCAACCTAAACTTAATGTTCAAGCTTCATTAAATAATACTCTCAGATACGGTAGTGGATTAGAAAATCGTTCTGGTCAGGAATTTTCCAAAGAGTATTTTGAGGATCTTGCTGATGCTCGCATAAAAGTGAATGATTTTGTATTAGGTTTTCGTTATGAAATTAGTGACCCGATAGAATATGGATTGAATTTTAAGGGTATTAGAAAACGTTATCTTGAATATTCAAATTTAACAGAAGGCATTTCAGTTAGAGCTGGTGATTTCTGGGATATTGTTGGAAGAGGTCTGACATTAAACCTTTTTGAAAACCGTCCATTAGTTTATGATACAGGTATTGATGGTGTAAGAGTAAGTTTGAAAAGGTCTTTTGGTGAAAAAAATCCTATAAAGATAAAAGCTCAGATAATTGCGGGAAACATTGACTATAATGATTTTTTAAATTTTCAGAGAAAGGAAAAATATAAATTACGAGATGGTAATTTTGAAATTTCTCCACTTAAGTTTTTAACACTTGGTACAAATTATATTTATTCAACAGGAGAAATTCTTTCAAATGATTTAACTACCACAACAGATATTGAAGCTTATTTACCTGAAGGTTATATTAACTTTATTTTTTCAGAATTTCAATTTTTTGCTTCTTATACTCATAAGCATGTCAATACAAAACCAAGTTTTCTATATCCTGTTCCATTAAATGCTAAAGGTGATGGATTTTACGCTTCGGTTTCGTATTCAAAACCTAAGATTGGCGTAACACTTGATTATAAGAATTACCGTTTTGATATAACAACTCCTGATAATCAAGCTACAGACAGACCAACAAAAATGTTACCATTTCAAAACCCTCCCACAGCTTTAAAAGAACATGTATCAACCTTAATCTCAAGAAATCCTCATGTTGTTGATTTTAATGATGAAGTGGGTGGGCAGCTTGATCTCTTATATTCTCCAAATGATAAACTTTCATTTAATATAAATCTTGCAATTGCTTCCAAACATTATGAATACGTAGACTCTGATACGACAAGCAAGATTATATACACACGCGTTGATAGAAAAACTGATTTTATTCCCTCTCTTGATGATTCGTTTTCACCATTTTGGGAAGTTTATGTTGAATCAGAATATTACGTTACTGATAATTTCTATTTTAGGATAGGAGTCTCAAAACAAAGTTCTGTCTTATATAATCAATTAGTACCTTCTGCGTCTGAAAAAATATTTTATACAACTATACCAACGGAGTTCAGGTATTCAATTACCAAAGATTATACTCTTAAATTAAATGCTGAACATCAATGGGGTCATAATTCAATACGTCATACTGATAAAAATTTTATGAGCGATTATTTTGCTTTAACTCTTTCAAGATCTCCAAATTTATCTGTAACTGGAAATATTGAATTTACAACAGACGAAGAAGATCCTTCTGGAAAAAAATTCTGGGCTCTTGGAGAAGTAGCTTACAAGATTACTTCAAAACACACTTTAACATTGTCTTACGGTTCTGAAAGAGGTGGGTTAAAGTGTACAAGTGGAATTTGTCGTTATGTTAATCCTTTCAATGGTTTTAGATTAACAGTAAGTTCGATATTCTGATAACCTAATTTAATATTTAATAAAAACTTTATATATTATATAGAAAGCAAAAAAATGAAAACTAAAAATTTATCTAAAAACGTAATAATACAGATCATCTTTTTATTATTTTTCTTACAATTAGTATCCTGTGAAAGCAACGATAACCCTATAATTCAAGGGAATTCAAACCTTAAACCGAAAAGTAAAGTTCTTCTTGAACTATTTACAAATACAAGTTGTGCATTTTGTATTTATCCAGGTTTATATCTTAACGATATTGATAGTCTAAAAGGAATTACTATTAACGATACAAATGTTGTCATTATACGTTGTCACACCACTTTATTTCCCAATGATCCATTTCATAACTTTAATCCCTCGGCAAATTTAGCAAGACAAAATTACTATAATGCAGGACTCTACAATCCTGTTGCTTATTTGAAAGGAGTCCAAATGCCTGGCTTTAATGCATCAACCTGGACAAATTTAATAAATCAGGAACTGGCTAAAACAAACCCAATATCAATTGATATTATATGTACTTTTGATACACTATCTCGTGATGGAAATTTAAACATTACTGTGGGACAACTTTCTGGCTCACAACTTTCTGATTTGCGTCTTTTTGTTGTGGTTACAGAAGGACACCTTCCTTATAATGCACCAAATGGAGAAACAATGTTTGAAAATGTTTTACGAGATATTCTATCTTTAGAAAATGGTGAACCATTTTCCATTTTACCGGGGCAATCGGTTTCATTTTACAAAAACTTTACGCTTAGAAATGGCATTATTCCTCATAATTCTCAGATTATAGCTTTTGTTCAAAATTATTCATCACAAGAAGTTTATGGTGTGGAAAAAGTTGAGTTAGTAAAATAACCTGTTTCAGCAAAGTTTTATGAGATATATATTTTTTACATTTTTAATTTTTTCTCAGGTATCAATATCCTATGCTATTATTGATACTACACAAATAACACCAGATACTACCTATCTTAATCAAAACCAGTCACAAGAAATTTTACTTGAAAATATATTAGACGAAACTGAAGACTCTAAACTTCTTGATTATCTTGAATCATTGAAAAGTTCTCCATTAGATCTCAACTCTGTTACACAGGAAGAAATTGAATCTATTCCTTATATTAGTTCCCTTATTGCAAAAAACATTATTCAATACAGAACTCAAAATAATGGTTTTAGATATAAGAAAGAATTATTAAAAGTTGAAGGAATAACAGAAGACCTTTATAATTTAGTAAAAGTATACTTTGTTGTACGTAGAGCAAAAGAAGACGTCATTGTTACTGATTATGGAACTGTAGAACCCGAAAGTTACCGTTTTAAAACAGGAATTTTTGAGAATTTGAGCATTAATTTTAGATCAAGATTCCAGCAGGATCTACAAACAAAAGCTGGGTACTTAAATGGCAATTATCCTGGAAGCAAGGCTAAGATTTATAACAGACTTAATGGTAAATATGATTATAGCCGTTTTATTGTTGAGGCTAATCTTGTTATTGAAAAAGATCCTGGAGAAACAAGTCTTACTGATTTTACCTCTGGATTTGTAGAATTAAGAACCAATAAGTTTTTAAAACAACTTGTTATAGGTGATTATTCGCTTAATTTTGGACAGGGTATAGGTATGTGGAGTTCTCTTGCTTTTTCTAAGGGAGTAGTAGCAGTTAATTCAATCAAGAAACATTCTATTGGAATTGAGAGCTATTCTTCTGTAAATGAATCACAATTTTTTAGAGGTATAGCAACACGTTTAAATTATAAAAACTTTGACTTTTATACCTTTTTCTCAAGCAACTATTATGATGCAACCTATGATACTACTCTTAATACAATTTCAAGCTTTTACTTTGATGGCTATCATCGAACAATTTCAGAAAATAATCGTGCTAATACATTAAAAGAAAACTTGTTTGGGGGGCGGCTATTATATTTCACAGAGGAAATTAAACTTGGTTTAACATACTGGAGTTCAAATTTTTCAAAAAACATTCTTCCTGATACTACAAAAAATCTATATTTGTTTAAAGGTTCCTATGCTCAGATGGCAAGTTTCGATTATGATTTGTTATTTAAAAATTTTAATTTGTTTGGTGAAATTGCAAGATCACATCAAGGTATTTATGCAGGAATTACAGCACTACAATTGAGCTTTTCAAAGTTATTGGATTTAATTGTAACGTATAGATATTATCCTGAAGATTTCGTTCCTGTCCATTCTTTTGGATTTGGTGAAATGAATGGTAATACACAAAACGAAACAGGAATTTATACAGGAATTTCTATTTATCCTTTTAAAGGTATGACTTTGAATGCTTATTTTGATCAGTTTAAATTTCCATACAGATCTTATTTTGTTCCTGTTGCTATTACAGGGAATGATTTCCTTACAAATTTAGATTGGAATATTTTTAAAAATTTTAAGTTATCTGTAAAGTATAAAGATGAAAACAAAGAAGATGTTGTATCAGTACAGGATGAGTTTAATAGAACTGTAAAAAAAATAGTTTCCCGCAACCAGCTTAATTTCAGACTTGGTTTTGAGTATTTGATTAATAACATACGTCTTAGGTCAAGATATGAATACGTATTTGTTAATTACTCTCAATATAGTCCAGCTAATAAAGGATACCTTTTCTTTACGGATATAAATTTCAAGCTTTTTAAAGGATTAACCTTATCCTCAAGGTTGATATTCTTTGAAACAGATGCTTATGATAGTCGAATTTACGAATACGAAGAGGATATTAAGGGTATAATGTCTAATATTGGATTGTATGGTAAAGGAAGAAGGTGGTATTTCTTAATTAAATATAAACCATTTAACTTCCTTGAAGGTTCATTTAAGTATTCTGAAACTTATTTTGATGGAGTTAGGACTATTGGAAGTGGAAATGATATGATTTTTAATGATATTAATAATCGGCTTAATTTCAGCCTTGAGGTATTATTTTGATACTGCTTTAATTTGTTTTCCTTTATCACCAATAGTTTCGTAATTCCAGCCTTTTAACATTTCAAATTGTGAGCATAATTCAATAAACACTTCTTCTGCATTTTCAAATTTAAAATCTACATTAAGACATTTTGCAATTTGCTTTAAGATTTTCCAACCAGGTCTGGAATTAAATCGATATCCTTTATTCCACCTATCATTATGAGCTCCAAGACGATCTAACCTCGAAATAGAATATTCTCCCAAAATTCTGTCTTCCTCGAAAGTGCTAATTGCAGGTCTTATCCTTTGAATTCGATTCTGGAAGTTTACAAATGTTCCGTTTACTTCTGCATATGTTGATTGAGGAAATAAAACTGTAGCATACGATGAAAAGACTGTCTTTAATGATAATTGCTGTATACTTGACTCAAAATTTTCAAGAATTTCATCAAGCTCTATTATACGAGTAAGATCGTCCTGCATTATATATACCAACTCAAATTTTTTGTTTCTTATATCATTTATTAAAGATTCATCAATGGGCTTAAAACCCAGCAATTTACAACCATTTGAGTTTGGAGTTCTATCTCCAACCTTTAATAAGTTATCCCCAAAAGATGGATCCTCAAATGGAATATAATAAACTGTATTAGTACCAATTACTTCATTTGCAAGTTTTTTAAGTGTGTAATTATCTTCAAGTGTAGCAAATGGTGAACCTATAAAGAGAGTTTTCTTTTCATATAATTCTGCGGCTGCTCTTGATAATGCAACGTCCCAGCTTACTTCGTTGAAAGGATTCTCAGGATTGGATTGTTTATCTGCTGTATAATTGTATTCAACATCTGCTGTCCTTATCTGTGGTGATAAGACTCTAAGTCGTTTGTCAGTAGGCCACTTAATTGTTTCGAGCCTTCCCCAATCACAAAGCCAATAATCGTTAACCTCAAGATTCTCTCTTGGTGTAATTCTAAGTATTTCATTATTTCTGACTCCAATTATAGTGTTACAACCTCTTGCACAACCAGGACAAATTGAATTTGTAAAACTCATATCCCATACTCTTGCCTTAAAACGAAAATGACGCGAGGTTAAAGCCCCAACTGGACAAATTTCTATTACATTCATAGAGTATGGATTGTCAAGTTTCTTACCTGGAAATGTTTCAATAGTTACTTTTTCACCACGCTGTACGAATGTTAACTGTGGGTCTTTTACAATCTCTTCGCAAAACCTTATACATCTTGAACAGCTAATACACCGTTCTTGATCAAACATAACATTAGGTCCTAATTCGACACGTTTGTCTTTATGGTTTTTTTCTTCATCGAAGCGTGAAGCCCCAATACTATACTTGTAAGCATAATCCTGTAATTTACATTCTCCTGCCTCATCACAAATAGGACAGTCAAGTGGATGATTAATCAGAAGAAATTCCATCACAGCATTACGAGCTTTAACAACCCGTTCAGAATTCGTATAAACAACCATTCCATCAGTTGCAGGAGTGGAACAAGCAATTGTTAATTTGGGAAGTTTTTCTACTTCAACAAGACATATTCGGCAATTTCCGGCAATACTAAGTGCTGGATGATAACAAAAATGTGGAATTTCAATTCCAGCATCTTTTGCTGCTTGTAAAATCGTTTGACCAGGTGTAAAAGGTATATTCCTGTTATCAATTATTATTGAACCCACAGTGAATTATATTTTGTTTTAAGTATTATATTCTTCTGTAATATCATTTTTGCCTTTAAATGTTAAAAATCTAAATTCACTTAATGGAAGTTTTTCGTCAACTTCAAGTTTTATAATTACTCGGTATTTTATACACATACGAAGAATCTTGTTGATAAAACCACTTGTTAAGTAGTTAAAAATTAAAGGATTAACTCTAAGCCGCAAGAAAAAGCTATTTGGGCCACTGGTTTTATATCTTTGAAGCCATCGTTCAATATCTGTAATATATGTTGTTTTTGTATATACTCGACCGGTTCCGCCACATAATGGGCACTGATCTGAAAGTCTAAAAGTTATGTTTTGTCTTATTCTTTGTCTTGTTATTTGTACAACTCCAAATTCACTCATAGGCAGGATTGTAACTTTAGCTCTATCTTTACGAAATTCCTTCTTCAGTTCTTCATAGAGTTTGCGTTTGTTTGCTTCATCATAAAGATCTATAAAATCAATGACTATAATTCCACCTATATCACGTAATCTTGCCTGACGAGCTATTTCTCGAGCAGCATCAAAGTTAATTTTAAGAGAATTAATTTCTTGTTCTTTAGAACGTGCATATTTACCACTGTTTACGTCTATAACAGTCATTGCTTCTGTTGGTTCAATTACAATATAACCTGAATTCTTTAACCAAACCTTTTTTCCTAAGGATTCTTCAATTTGCTTTTCGATATTATATGCATCAAATAAAGGTACTGAGTCTGAGTAATATTCTATTTTATTTGAAAATTCCGGCGATGTCTCATCAACATAACTCTTTATTTGTTTATAGAGTTTCTTGGAATCAACAATTATTCTTGTGACATCGTCTCGAAACAAATCTCTAATAACAGAATTAGTTGTAGAAGCATCTTTATATAGTAAAGCAGGTGGTTTAAGAGTTTTTATCTTTGTTTGAATTTCACTCCAAATTTCAAGTAACTTTTTAAGATCTTCACGTATTAAATGTTCATCCTGTCCTGCTGCTACTGTTCTAATAATAACTCCCATTCCGCTTGGTAAAATAGATTTTACTATAGCACGAAGTCTTCTTCTTTCTCGGAAATTATAAATCTTTTTTGAAACTCCTATCTTACGATTAAAAGGCATTAATACAAGATAACGTCCAGGTATTGTAACTCTTGAAGTAACTCTTACACCTTTACCGGGGACAGGCTCCTTCATTATTTGGACAATGATGTTTTGTCCTTTTTCAAGGTTTGCGGGAACAAGAGCAGAAGAATTTCGATTTTGTGAAGTTATTTGCTGAGTAGTTAAATCTTCTGATTCATCTTCATCTTCATCAGAATCTTCTACATCTTCATCATCACCAAGAATAGCAGAATAATCATCTATTGATGTATCTATGTCGGAAAAGTGAAGAAAAGCATCCTGTTGAAAACCAATGTTAATAAAAGCAGCACGTATTCCTGGTAGTATCCTTGCAATTTTTCCAAGATAAAGATCACCAACATTTCTTGTAAAATCTGGACTCTCATAAAAGAGTTCAACTAATTTCCCATCTTCAGTTATTGCAATTCTTACTTCATGAGAACTTGAATTAATCAAAATCTCTTTATTCATAAGTGTCTTAGTCTTTATTTAACTACGAATTCATAGAGGCGAGAAACTCTTTGTTGTTTTTCGTTCCACGCATCTTTTCAAGAAGAAATTCCATTCCTTCAACAGGGTTATTTGAATCTGCTATTATTTTTCTTAACAGATATACCCTGTTTAAGGTTTCGGGATCTAACAAAAGTTCCTCTTTTCGTGTACCGGACCTGTTTAAATCAATGGCAGGAAAGATTCTTCGGTCTGAAAGTCGTCTGTCAAGTACAATTTCCATATTACCAGTACCTTTAAATTCTTCAAAAATCACTTCGTCCATTCTACTACCTGTTTCAATAAGAGCAGTGGCTATTATTGTTAAGCTCCCACCCTCATCAATATTACGTGCAGCACCAAAGAATCTTTTCGGCTTATGTAAAGCATTGGCGTCTACGCCACCAGAAAGTATTTTTCCACTATGAGGAATTACAGTATTATGTGCCCTTGCAAGTCTTGTAATACTATCAAGAAGAATAACCACATCTTTTCCAGCTTCAACAAGCCTTTTTGCTTTTTGAAGTACCATTTCTGAAACCTGTACGTGCCTCTCAGGTGGTTCATCAAAAGTTGAACTAATTACTTCAGCCTTAACATTTCTCATCATATCTGTTACTTCTTCAGGTCTTTCATCTATTAGTAAAATTATTAAATAGATGTCTTTATGATTCTTCAAAATGCTATTTGCAATTGTCTGTAAGAGTATTGTTTTTCCACTTTTTGGAGGCGAAACAATCAGACCTCTTTGACCTTTTCCAATAGGAGTGAAAAGGTCCATAATTCTCATAGAATATTCTGTAGGAGAGGTTTCAAGATTAAATTTAACATTTGGATAGGTAGGAGTTAAATTATCAAAAAGAATTCTATCTCTGATTCTTTCAGGATCTCCAAAGTTTACCTCCTCCACTTTTAACAACGCATAGAATCGTTCCCCTTCTTTTGGGGGTCTTACCTGTCCACTTACTGTATCCCCTGTCTTAAGTGAAAATTTCTTGATTTGAGAAGGTGAAACATAGATGTCATCTGGTGAAGGAAGATAATTATACTCTGCTGACCTGAGAAATCCATATCCATCTTGTAAAACTTCGAGGACACCAGAAGCATATACTGCATCATCTTTTCTGGTAGTTGCTTCTATAATCTTTAAAATAAGGTCCTGTTTTTTTAAATCACTATATCCGGTAAGTTTAAGTTCTTTTGCGATTTGAATTAACTCAGCAACTTTTTTTGTTTTCAATAATTCGAAGTTTTTGTCTTCCGGTGAATACGTTAATGTACTAACTGAAGAATCTTTTTTCCCGTTTTTTTCAGCCATTTATATTTGCCTTTCTTTCGTAAGATTTTGAATTTGAGGGATATCCTCTAATTTTAAAAAAACACACTAAAATTATATTTTTTTGAAAATTACATGCGGTTTTTTATCCGGAGTGTAATATAATTAACTCTTACTATTAAAACTATACTTTCTATTAAAAAAGTTCAAGGGAAAAATAAATTTTTTAATAGTCATAAAATTGTATTACAATAAAATAATAAAAATAAACTATTAACTCTCTCTATTTTTTTGACGACGGATTAGTTAAAAAGTTTCACATTTCCATAGGTTATTTTAATATAGATTTGTTGTCCCACAAAAAAGAATTATATTAGAACCTACAAGTTCACCAATTTATTCATTTTTCTTAAACACTAAAATTTGAAAATTGATATTAGATATTAGAATTTTTATTTTAAAAACTTAATTGATTAGAAATATTTAATACAAACTATTTTCAAATGGCTAAATCAGTTGTAAAAAAGAAAAGAAAATCTGTACCATCTGTAAGTTTTGATTTAAACTATGAGCCTATTAAAACTCATCGCTTATTTATATATGTAGGAATAGTGATTTTATCATTTTTTTTGAGTTTATGGTATATTATAAGTGCACTTGATCAAAATGGTTTTTTTGGCTTTCCTTTAGATGACCCATGGATTCATCTTACTTTTGCTAAAAACTTAGTTAATTATCACAGCTTTTCATATTACAAAAATGAAATGGTTACTGCAGGTTCTACTTCTCCATTATACACATTAATTTTATCAGTTTTATATATTGTAAACAAAAATGAAATGATTATTAGTTACTTTCTTGGGATTGTATCATTTTTGTTGTCCTCTATGGTATTTTACAAGCTGGCAAGTTATGGGTTTCCAAAAGAAAATATATATGCTTTGTTAGCAACACTAATATTTGTTACTGACAAGTGGATGAACTTTATATCTGTTTCAGGGATGGAAACAACAATGTTTATACTGTCTCTTCTTGTAACAACTTACTTCTATCAGAAACGAAATTCTATTATGACTGGTGTTTTTCTTGGAGTAATACTTTGGTTAAGACCTGATGGTTTAACTTTTATTTTATCTCTTTTAATAGATTATTTAATTAGATATTATCTTTCTCGTCAAAACAAGTCAAATGAAAATCTTTTTACGCGCCAGGATCTTTTTAAGTTAATAGGAGCTTTTGGAAGTATTGTAATTCTATATTTATTAATGAATCTTTGGTTATCAGGTACTTTGTTGCCCAATACTTATAATGCAAAACTTGCTTATTATTCTCCGGAGTTTAAAAGTAGAACTGATTTCCTTAAATTTGAAGTATTTAAATATTTTACAAATAGTGAATATTTCATAATAGGTATTGGCTTTTTATTTGGTGTTTTAAAAATATTATTAGACCTTAAACAGAAAAAATATCATAATGGTCTTTTGTATGTTATCTTTATTTTTACAATAATTTTTGTGTATTGGTACAAATTACCATATGCCCACAGGTTTGGTAGATATCTGATGCCCATTATACCCTTTTACATTCTTACAAGTGTTGTTGGATTTAAGTACATTGCATATGTAATTGGTAAATTAATAAATAGCCGACAGATAGCAATTGGGTTAGCATTAGGAATATTTATTATTTCGATACTTTGGAGTTTCTTAGATTACATTGAGAATAAGAAAGTTTATGCAAATGAATGTAAATATATTAATGATCGTCAGGTTGTTACTGCAAAATGGTTGAGGGAAAATACTAAAGAAAATGATGTTATAGCAACTCATGATGTTGGAGCAATAGGGTTTTACAGTGACCGTAAAATTGTTGATATTGCTGGTCTTGTTACTCCAGAAGTAATAAGAAATGTAGGGGATACAGGATATGTTTCATATATGGAGCAATTTATGAAGCAACAGGGAGTAACATATTTAGCTTTTTTAAAAGAATGGTATAGAGTTAGTAACCAAAATCCATTATTTAGTAGTTTTGATCTTACTCAGATTCTTGTTTCCCAACCAAATAAAGCAGTACTTGACCGTTACCCTGGCGAAACTATGGAGGTTTATAAATTTTACCCTGATAAAACAATAATTCTGAGCAAGAAAGTTAATAGTCTTAATACTATGGCACAGGAACTACTGATGCAAAACAATATTACATTAGCTTTAAGATACCTCGATGAAAGTTTGAGAAGTCAACCAAATGCAGCAGTTACTTATTTTATTGCTGCAAATGCATTTCTTTTAGCAGGAGATATAAAGAATTTCGAAGGAAATTTGAAAAAAGCACTTTATTATTTCCCAGAATATAATGAAGCAAACTTAGAGCTTGCAATGTTTTACAAGGCTCAAAATAATTGTAAAGAATCAGCTCAACTTCTAAAAAAAGTAGTCTTAAATTTGCCTAATAATAAGAAAATACAGGACATATACAATTCCTTACCCGATTCATGTAAGGTTATGGATAGATAAAAGTCTTATACTGTTCTTTCAGGTAATTTATTTTTGAAATTTAGTATTTCCATAATGAAACAGACAGGGAGTAAATATAATTGACTTTTTTCACAAGACAATTCGTCAAAGAAATATTATTTTTTTTAAAAAAATTAAATAACCTACATTATAGACTTAATCATCTTTTTAAAAATAAACATTCAATAAAATCTCTTATAATTTTTACCTGTCTTTTTGTATTGTGGGGTAGTGTTTGCTGGTGGCTTTTTTATAGTATTATTTATGGCAAAAATGAATTTAAAAGTTCTGAGGATATTCAATATATATTATTGCCTGGTAAAAATGCTGATCAAGTAATTAATGAACTTGCTGAACTTAAAGTGATTGAAAACAAAATTTTTTTCAAATTACTTATAAAATTTAGTGGTAAAGAAGGAAATTTAATTGCTGGGAGGTACATATTCAAAAATGGGGTAAGAAATATTGAAATTCTGAATATGTTAACGAATAGAAATTTATTACAATATGAAAAATTTACAGTTTATGAAGGAGCAACTTTGAGATATATTGGTAAGTTAGTTGAAACAAAATTAAAACTCTCTTCAGAAAAATTTTTATCTGAGTGTAAAAATGACTCCCTTCTTAATATCCTTGGACTGAAAGGAAAAGTTGAAACGTTAGAAGGATTTTTGTTTCCTGAAACATATTTTTTACCTTTAAATATTACAGAATCAGGTGTTGTAAAAATACTTTTTAATGAATTTATTAAAAAAGTTTATACTAACCCGGAGATTAGTGATCAACTTCAGAGAAAAAATAAAAACTTGTTGGATATTATTATTATCGCCTCTATAATTCAAGGAGAAACGACAGATAAGGACGAAATGCCTGTAATAGCAGGAGTGTATTACAACCGTTTGAAAAAGGGTATGAAATTAGAAGCAGATCCTACAGTACAATATGTAATTCCGGATGGATCTAAACAACGTTTGACATTTAATGACTTAAAGTATGATTCTCCTTATAATACCTATAAACATTATGGTTTACCTCCTGCGCCGATTAATAATCCTGGTCTTGATGCAATTAAAGCTGCACTTAATCCTCAAGAACATAATTATTATTTTTTTGTTGCTATTGGTCAGGGAAAACACAAATTTTCTGAAACTTATGAAGAACATCTTAAGGTGATTGATAGAATAAAAAATAGTGGTGAAAAAAAATGAATATATCTTATCTAACCCGATTTTTTCTTAAAGTGGATTTTCGCAATAGAGAAGAAAAGAAACATAATAGGGTAATAGCCATAATAATATCATATTTATTTGCAAATATTCTGCTTTCAGGAAATGCTTACTTTTTATTTGATAAAAGCAGTTTTGTATTAGTTTCTTTTTCAACTTCAATGTTTCTAATATTTTTTTTAGTCCTTAGTGAATATGAAAATCTATTTTTTGAAAAATCAAACTTTGATTTTATCAAGTCACTTCCCCTTCAAAAAAAGGATCTTTTTCTTTCAAAGTTTATTTCTGCTACTCTTTATTTGATTTTTTTTGTATTTATCATAGTTATACCCCAGAGCATTTTTATCTATTACTATGATAAAAATTTGTTTGATATATTTTGGTTTTTAGCCGTAAGTTTTTTATTTGTAATTTCTTCATTATCTTTTATTAGTATTGTATATACAGTTATACTACTTACATCCCGAAAAACAAGATTTTTTCTCCATTTTCTTCAAGCTACATTTATATTTTATGTATTAGGGGTAAATAGCATAGCTTCTGAATCTATAAAATTTGGACGTGTTAATTTGTTGGATTTAACTCCTATTAAATATACACCACAGTATTTTTTCCTAAAAGCTGTTAATATAAAAATAGAATTTTGGATAGCTTTATGTATTACTATATTTCTTTCCTTAATTATGTATCTTTTGTTTGTGAGTAAATATTTTTATATATCAGAAATTCTTTTAAGTCAGCATGCCACTAAAAAAAGTTACACTGGTTTAAAAGGCATCTTTTTATTTGAAAGTATAGAAAAAATCATACTTAAGACAAGTGATACTCAAGCTGGGTATAGACTGGCGATGAATATGTTTCTTCGTTCAAAAGCTTTAAGAATTAGGGTTTTTCCAACTATTATACTCCCTATACTTTTTTCTGTTGTTATCATTTTTACTAATCAAAATAATATTTTTTTTGACTCCAGGGTATTGGAATTCTTTGAAACTGAGATAAAGGTACTCAATCCTTCTATAACTTTAATATTACTCTTTACTTCAAGGTTATTGTTAAAAAACTTTTTATATTCTGATGAAGGGTCAGTAAACATAGTTGAATTTTATAAGTCGCTACCCATTAAAAATGGAAAATCATTCTGGGTCGGAGTAATGATTTTTGTTATTGTCTTTTTGTTAATCCCAACATATTTTATGGTTTCTGTTTGCCTTTCGTTTGTTGCGGATATAACAGCGATTATTGCAAATATGTTTTTTGTATTTTCTTTTATAATTTTTTTAAATTCATTAAATTTAACAAATAATAAAATACTCCCATTTTCTGTACAAAATACCAGATATAGTTCTTTTTCAAGGTTAGGCGATTTTCTTTTGGTAATTTTGATATTTATTGTATTTTTTATTTTGCAAATTATAACCTTCAAAAATACAGTCGTCTTTATTTTTGTTATTATGAGTTTATTTACTTTAATTGGAATATTTATAAGAACAAAAAAATAATATTTTCTTATGAGCACAACAGAAGATATTGAAACAATATCTCAAACGGAAACTAAACCAATAACCAGAATGTATCGTGGGGATGGCAAAAATGTTATTCTTGCGATAACCGGTACAAGCGGTGCAATTTATGGTCTTAGAATGTTAAGAACTTTGATAATTAATGATTTTAATATAGACCTGATTCTAACAGAATACGCTAACTATACTTTGTACCGTGAATGTGGGGTAGAATTAAAACAAAATACAATTCAAAGCATATTCCCGGAGATTATGATTCATAAGTCACAAATAAAGTTTCATAATAATCTTGATATTAAGTCTGAAATTTTTCTTGAAACGTACAACATTTTTGGTATGATTATATCACCATGTTCTACTGATTATCTTTCTGGTATTGCTAATGGTAGTAGTAGAAATCTAATTGAAAAAGCAGCAGATTGGATTCTTTCAAATAATAAAACTCTTATACTTATTCCACGTGAGACACCAGTTAATAAGATATATTTAAAGAATATGTTGTCAATACTTGAAGCTGGGGGCTTTTTAGTTCCTGCTATGCCAGCATACGATAATTCTCCAAAAGATTTTAATGACTTAGGTGATTATATTGCTGAAAAAACTATGTCGATTCTTATGCGGGGAGAAACATTGAGCATTTAATTAATGCATTAATGCATATACAATAATATTTGTTCCCATCTTAAAAGCTTCTTCTCTTTTCTCCGGTGGATCGTTATGTTCTTTAGTATCAGCCCAACCATCTGTTATATTTGTTTCGTAAGTATAATAAACACACATCCGTCCGTTAAGAAAAATTCCGAAACCTTGTGGAGGTTTTCCATCGTGCTCATGAATTTTAGGAAGTCCTGAAGGAAATGAATAATGAATATTATAGATAGGATGAGAAAAAGGTAGTTCTTTTAATTCTTGATCAGGAAAAATTTTTTTCATTTCACGTCTAAATGCAGTGTCCATACCATAATCATCATCAGCATATAAGAATCCACCACGTTCACAGTATTTTCGTAATCTTGTTACCTCTTCAGCCGAGAAACTAATATTTCCATGTCCTGTTAATATTAAAAAGGGGTAGTTAAAAATTTCATTTGATGCAACATCAACAGTATAAAAACCAGGTGTTTCAGTTTCTATGTTTGTATTTTTTTTGAGATATTCCATCATATTTTGTTCTGCAGAAGGATCATTATACCAGTCACCGCCACCTGAATATTTTAACCTTACAAGTTTGAATGAGTTGTGACCACTATCTTTATTTGCTTGTGAAAAAAGAAATGAAAAAGAAAAACAAAATACGATTATTAAAAACTTTCGCATATTCTTACACTTTTGGTAAATCAAGAGAAATATCTACTTTTTCAATATCTCTCCATAGTGCCTGACAGGGGAATCTATTCTCATAAATAGCACGTGAAATCATTACAGAATCTATTTGAGGATTTTTTAAATCTAATAACTGTTTCAAATGTTGATAACTACCAATTCCTCCGGCAGACGTTATTTTAAGCTTAGTTGCTGAAGCAATTTCAAGTAATCTTTCAATAAAAGGTCCGGAAAAGTTTCCAACTCGAGTTACATCTTGATATATAATTCTTCTAACCCCAAGTTGTTCCATATACTTTGCAAAATCAAGTGGGGTTATATTAGCATAATTAACCCATCCATTTGTAACAACATTGTTCAATTTTTCGTCTATACCTATTACAAGTTTAGAAGGTGAGTATACATCAAGAATTTGCTTTACCATATCAGGATTTGTTATTGCACCTGTTCCGATAACTATTCTGTAAACCCCCAGCTCTTCAATGATTTTTTTTGCTATCTCGAAGCTTCGAATTCCACCAGCAAGTTGAATTGGAATATCAACAGAATGAGCAATTTTTTTGATGATATCATAATTTCCCATTCCTCCTTTTATTGCACCATCAAGGTCGGTGATGTGAATAACACGAAAATTTTCTTTTCTTAAAAGTCTTGCAACAGTTATAGGACTTCCACAGTAATAATTTGTTTCTACATCTAAACCATGAATAACACGTACGCAATTACCTTCTTTTATATCTATAACAGGAATAACCAGCATATTTTACTTTTTTAAAATAACAAGTTTTCCTGTTCCTACTTTTGTCCCATTACTATTATAAGCAACAATTATATATACACCAGAAGCAAGATATTTACCATTTTTCCCTATTCCGTTCCAGGAAGCAACTCTTCCACCTGGGGATTCAAATTCTGCAACTACTTCTCCGTTAAGTGTTATTATCTTTATCGAAGAATTTTCTACCAATCCATCAATACGCAATTCAACTGAAGATGGTATTATATAAGGATTTGGAGCACAGACAATCTTATCAAAATTTTCAACAGGTTGAATAGCATAAGTCTGAAAAGCTGATAAACCATTGTTTGTTCCAAAATATGCTTTACCAGTCTTTTGACTTACAAAAATTGAAGTTATTTTATTGGAAAGAATAGGACTATTATTTGTATTAAATTGTTCGATTAAAGTAGAGCCATCTTCTGAAAGATGAAATACTCCGTTAATATCAGTTCCTATCCATTTTTGATTTAGTATATCTATTGCTATGCAATTACAATTTTCAGTAAAAGGGACTCTTAAATTACCTGATATTATACCAAGTTTTATTGGAGCTGGCTTTTGATTTGGATTTTTTATTGCTGAAAGGGGATCGTTTATAATAAAAACCCCATTAGATGTTGCTATCCATACTTCGTTATTTTTGTCAACTAATATATCTTTTATATCTGTAACTTCAGGTCCAAAATCATTAAGTGTATAAAATCCATATATATCATCGTTAAGATTTTCAAGTGTTCCATTTTCATTATAAAAATATACCCCTCGTGGAGTTATTTCTCCGGATACAACCCATTTAGTATTGTAACTATCAACAGCAACTTGTTCAAGACTTGAAGCTGAAATTACAGTTGGATTGGGTATTCTTACCCAAAGACTATCATTCCCATTGTATGCATAGATTGAAGCACCACTGTTTGAAGCATAGAAAGATAACCATAAAATTCCATTATTATCAAAAGCACCTCCAAAAGGTACACAATAATTGGGATTGACTGTGATACCAGGTAAATTTGAATTTTGTGGATTAAAATTTTTTATATTATCATTAACAATTCGTGTTGGTCCGCCTCCATATCCAAGTGCCCAAACCTGGCCTCTTCCAGCTATGATTCTACGGAAAAAGTTACTGTTTCCAATTGCGGGATATCTATCAATTGTAAAAAAAGTCCAGATTTTACCATCAAACTTATAAAAGCCTGCATCATTAGCTCCCCCTGCAAACCACATATTTCCAAAATCATCTTCAACTATGTCGTCAAAAGAATTTCTGTTTGGACAATCAGGATATATATCAGTGTAATTGTTATTTATTTTAATTCTTAACCCTTTCTCATAAACACCGATAAGGACATTTTTATTAATATCATTATTAATAGTATTGTAACTATCCCCATACATAAAAGTATTGGGAGTGTTTAGTGAATCCTGATGAGCAAACATCAAACTATTAGGTGTTGCTATGTACAAATAGTTATTAACTGATTTAATAGCTCTGATTGGAGTATGAGCCAGAGAATACTCAGGATATAAATTCCAGTTTAGTGTATCATAATACACTAATCCACTATCACTACCAGTAAATAAATACCCGTTAAATTCATCAAAACATCTAACATTTCCATTTAAAGGTGACTGATTGTAATTTAGCCAGGAGGCAGGGTTATTTAAATTACTGCTTCTAAGCCTTGCATAAGCTACTCCTACAGGAGTTCCAGCAAAAATTTTGTCAGTATAAATGATAAGAGTATTAACAGGTGTTTTACTATTAAAGGAACCTAATTGATAATAAGGTGCATCTACAAATGAAAAATTATTTACTGATATTTTCTGAATACCAAAACCTGTTGCTGCAAAAATGTAGTCTTGATAAGCAATGAAGTAGTTTATGCTTTTGTTAGCTTCATTTGAATTTTTTATATCATAGATATAATCCCATTTCTTATTTAAATAATCAAAAATTACAATTGAACCGTCAGATGCTCCCAACCATAACCTATTGAATTTATCTATTATACTTGTCGTAAGATTGTTACTAACGAGACCATTTACATTGTTATATTTTTCCAATACTCTTCCATTTGTAAGATCAACTACAAATAAACCCCCCGAAGTAGCACAATAAGCAAGATTCTGTGAACTAACAGAAATAGAAACTACGTTTTTCAGGTCAGTGAACGTTTCCCATTTATTAGCAGAGAATACTGCGCTACTTAATGAAATAAATATAGTAAGAACTAAAAATGTTCTTCTTTTCATAACGCTTATTATTTTACTTAACTTTAACACGAAATATTTGAAAAAATAACTTAAGTTTCAACTTATCTCATAATCAATTAAAATTGAGAATAGCTATTATATTAAAACTTTTTTTACTCTTTCCAGTACCCAATCAATTTCCTCTTTAGTTATTACAAGTGGAGGTGCAAAACGAATTACATTCTCATGAGTCTCTTTACATAAAACGCCGAGGTTCTTCAGAGCCTCACAATATTTTCTTGCCCCACCCGCTTCTGGTTTAAGTTCAACTCCAATAAATAAACCCTTTCCACGAATTTCATTTATAAGATCTGATTTGATTTTCTTAAGTTCACCGAGGAAATAAGTTCCGAGTTCAAATGATTTTTCGATAAGATTTTCCTCAATTAAAACTTTTATACTTTCTCTTGCTACAGCACAAGCAAGTGGATTTCCTCCAAATGTTGAACCATGATCTCCTGGTTGAAATACCCCTAAAATTTCCTTTGACGATAATACTGCACTAACCGGATAACATCCTCCCGATAAGGCTTTTCCAATTGTAACAACATCTGGTTTAATGTTTTCATACATAAATGCAAAAAGTTTACCACTACGTCCCAGTCCTGACTGAATTTCATCTGCTATCATAACAACATTGTTCTTTTTACAAATTTCATATGCCTGTCGAAGATAACCTTCTGGAGGTACTATTACTCCACCTTCTCCCTGTATGGGTTCTACAATAAATCCAACTGTATTTGGTGTTATTGCTTGTTCCAGTGCTTTTACATTTCCATATTCAACAATCTTGAAGCCCGGTGTTAATGGTCCAAATCCATCTTTGTATTGTTGCTCGGTTGAAAAACTAATAATAGAAATTGTTCTACCAGCAAAATTATTAGTGCAGGCTATTATTTCAGCTTGATTCTCTGGAACTCCTTTTATTTTGTATCCCCATTTTCTTACAGCTTTTAGTGCTGTTTCTACTGCTTCTGCTCCGGAATTCATCGGCAACATCATTTCATATCCTGTTAATTCACATAATTCTTTACATAGTAAAGGTAATTGGTCATTTCTAAAAGCTCGTGAAGTAAGGGTTACTTTTTCTGCTTGTTTCTTAAGAGCTCCAACAATTCGAGGATGACAATGTCCTTGATTAACTGCTGAATATGCTGCAAGGCAATCAAGATATTTATTCCCATCAACATCCCATACCCAGACGCCTTGTGCACGTTCTATTACTACATCAAGAGGATGATAATTGTGAGCGCCATATTTTTGTTCTAATTCAATGTAATCTTTGCTCTTCATAAATTTTATTTTTTATAAATGAATAATATTTGTTTGATTCTTAAATTATTAATTTCTTATAGTATAAACGATGGAAAAAACTATCCTTTTTACTTTAAATTTTCTTTGGTGATAAAAATTTGTTATAAAAAAAAAGTCCAACAATTGTAACAACGCCAATCGAACTAAACACTAACCATAAGATAGCAGGTTTATTCATTTCTTTTACGAAAATTTCATAAAGAGATGCTCCTAAAATGCCTCCTATTCCACTACCAATAACCCCATACAAAAAGGCATAACCAAGATATAAAGCTTTTTTATTTTCTGGTGCAATTAACCCAACGTAAGATATAAACTTTGGATGAGCGGTCATTTCACCTATAGAAAAAACTATAATACCAATAATAAATATCCATGGAGAAGTACTTATTGCAAGCATTGCCATTCCAGCTGTTCCCATTGCAATTCCTGCAATCATAGTTGGCAATGCTTTTTTATTTTTGACAATATTAGATACAATAAGTTGTAAGGCAATAATTGTAAGCGCATTTATAACAGTCACATGCTCAGCATCAAATTTCCAGTTTGGATTTTGTATGAATATAGATAAAACTGCATTTATTACTCTGTCAACAGAAGACATATCCATTCGCTCGGTAAGGTACCATAATACTGTATCAAACATTTGAAAATATAATATCCAAAAACCTGAATATATTACAATCATAATTACAAATCGAAAATCTTTTAACACAAAAACTGCATTTTTTAAAACACTGAAGACAGAGTTTGTATCAGTTGGTTTTTCAGGTTCTTTATAGAAAAAAATGTTTAAAAACAAAAGCCACCCTGTACCAATCGCCGCCATAACAAAAATTAAACTCCATGATATATTTTTTAATATCGGCACAAGTATCAAAGGAAAAAGAAATGCTCCAAGATTTATTGACCAATAATAAATGCCAAAACCTAATGTTGAATTTGATTCATCTGTAACTCGTGCTATTGTTCCTGATATAATTGGTTTGAAAAATCCTGCTCCTATCACCATTAATAAAAGACTTGCAAAAACAAGTTCATAAGAAGTTACCAAACTTGTAAGGAAATACCCAAGACTCATTACTATAAAAGCAAATGTCAAAGTAATTTTGTAACCAAATCTATCTGCAATTGCTCCAGAAAGTATTGGTAGAAAATATAGTAAAGGGGTAATCGTACTTTTAATTACTCCAACGCTTACTTTTGAAAATCCTAATCCTCCATGAGCTACATCCATTACAAGATATACAGATAAAACTGACATTACTCCATAATACGAACCCCTTTCAAAAAACTCCATTATAATAACAATCCAGAAATTTTTTTGGAATAATTTTAGTATAGATGTTTTGTCCTTTTCCACAAGCTATATTATTTAACTTTTAAAATAATTTTAAACATAACATTTTGTTTTCAAAAAAATAACACTAAAAGAACAAATATTTTATTGTTTTTAAAGTAACTATATTTTATATTTGTAATCAATGGGGGAATAAAACAGTTCTTCTTAAGATTGTGATTTTTTCTCATCTTTTATAAAAAAACAAACTTTTAATGACAATGAAAAGAAAAAATGTTTTTTTCCTTATTGTTTTAGCTTTTTTAATAGTTCCTAAAATTTATGGTCAATACTTTATCGAATCATTTGAAGGATCCTGGAATGGTTCTCCACCAGTTCCATCTGGATGGTCAATAATTCATACACCTGCAAGTGGTGGTGGAGGTGGAGATGATCCAATATACTGGGCTCAGAATACCTGGAATGGTTCTTCTTGGTCAGTGGCTGGGACTGGATTGCCTTTGCCTTCTGGTGCAAAGGATGGTTTTTCAGTTGCATGGTATAAAGATTCTAATGCAAAAGCTACCCAAAAAGATATGTTATGTAGTGGTAATATTGATTTGAGTTCCTCAATAACACCATGGGTTACATTTTATCTCAGTATAAATTCTCAAAGTACCCTTATTTTAAAACTTAAAGCATCAAGCAATGGTGGACTGAGTTGGAACGAAATACAAACTATCTCTAGTCCGGGATTAGAATGGACAAAAATTAGAATAGTTTTACCATCGTATTGTAAAGTATCAACCGCAAGAATTGGCTTTGAGGTTACAGCTTCATATGGAAGTTATGATGTATGGTTAGATAAAGTTGTTGTAGAGGAAAAACCAGCTCCTTTAACTGGTACAAAAACTATCAAAGTTTCAAATGGAGATTTTAGCACTTTTTCTTCGGCATTTGAAGCTTTAAATGATGCGGGAGTTGGTACTGGTGGTGTAATATTTAATGTTGATGCAGGATTTACTTCCACAGAATTTTGCCCTGCACTAACTGTATCAGGTTCATCAAATGCTTCTATAACATTTCAAAAAAATGGAATAGGTAATAACCCTAAAATTATTGCGGGGACTGGAATTAGTGCTGTTTATGATGCTATTATAAGATTATATGGCTGTGACTATGTTACTTTTGATGGTATAGATGTTGCAGAAAATCCTGTTAATACTAATAATCAATCCAGAATGGAATATGGGTATTCTATTAAAAATATTTCTTCAACTGATGGAGCACAGTACAATACCATTAAAAACTGCCAGATTACATTAAATAGAGCTTATAATTCAACAAAAGGTGTTGGACAAGATTCTTTAATAAAACCCACTTCTCCTTCAGGAAGTAATTCATATAATAAATTTCAAAACATTAAAATTCAGAATTCTTATCATGGAATTTATATCGTTGGAAACAATAATTTCCCTGATATTGGAATTGAAATTTCTGGTTGTACAATTGGTGCAAATACAGCGAATGATATTGGAAATGGTTCTCAAGTAGTAAATGGTATAAGAATTACTTCTGGAAGCAATGTGATAGTTTTCGGTAATGAAGTAAGAAATGTTACTGTTACCGGAAGCAGCAATATCTTTGGAATATTCCTTGAATACATACAGGGTACAAATTATATTTTTAATAATAGTGTACACGATGTAAAATCCACAAGTACTTTAACTTCATCATTAGTATATGGTATTAGGACTGACATTAATTCAGGTTCAACTTGCAATGTATATAATAATATAATTTTTGCCCTAACTCACGGTGTAAACTCCCCAAACCCAACTATATATATAAGAGGAATTGCTATTGGAATGAATGGTACTGGTACTGGGAATTTTTATTATAATTCTGTTCGAATTGACGAAGATCAAAATCCATCTTCTGCTTGTTTTTTTACTGGAGCTTTTAACTCCACAGTTAATCTACTCAATAATGTATTTGCTAATTTTTCAACTGCTGGTCTAACTTCAAAGAGGTATTGCCTCTATTGTGGCAGTGGTTCTCTTAATAATGTTGATTACAATGATTATTGTATTTCATCAGGCACAAATAATTTTATTGGTTACTATTCATCTACTGATATCTCTGATTTATCAACATGGAGAACTAATACAGGAAAGGATAGATATTCAATATCTGCTGATCCCGGTTTTACATCTACAACTAACTTACAACCAGATGTAAACAATGTGAACAGCTGGAACATAAACGGGAAAGGGTATCCAATAAGTACAGTTTCAGATGATTATGCAGGAAATAGCCGTAGTACAAGTTTATCAAGCGGTGCGCCAGATATTGGTGCCTATGAATTTACACCTTCAGTTACGCCATCAGATGCAACACAGAGCGGGACAATAGGTGATGGTAATACTACAAGTTACACTGTAGCAGGAAATATAGTAGCTTCAATTACTTGGCACGGCGCAAATCTACCTTCAAGTATCAGCACGAAGTATTATTCAGGTAGCTGGCCAAATAATACACCAAATGGGTCGCAGTTTGGGAATGTATATTTTGATATAACACCAACAGGAGGGAGTGGATATACTTATGATTTAACATTGTATTATACACCGGGGTTATTGGGGACAATTAGTGGAGAGAGTTACCTGAGGCTTGCACATTACACAGGTGG
>Ga0272448_1001750_pt1 | contig 28595 bp, 30 predicted proteins | sample YNPCB0191_FD_202220 | JGI IMG/M metagenome (GOLD analysis project Ga0272448, IMG submission 202220) | Hot spring sediment microbial communities from Yellowstone National Park, WY, United States - YNP-CB-019-1 | ecosystem: Environmental > Aquatic > Thermal springs > Hot (42-90C) > Sediment... | reverse complement strand
AAACGTTCGTACTGCCGACGGCGTCGGTCGGGAAATTGACGCCCACCAACTGCTCACGCACGCGATAGCGTGCCTGGCTCTTGTCCGGCACCAACACCAGCCGAACCAGGTCGCTGGATGGCGCGGGCACCGCGTCCGCCGGCGTCGGCGCGACGGTCACTGCCGGCACCGCGGTCGGAACGGGCGTGGCGGTCGGCGTCGGCGCGCTCGCGCAGGCTGCCCCCAGCAGCGCGATCGCCAATAGCAAAACCAATACGGTAACGCGTACCATTGTTCTCCTCGCTGATAAAGATGTGAAATGGTGAGGAGAGAGCATTCACACGACGCTGGGGAACCTCTAACCCCTCTCTGACTGTGAATTAACGATCTACTTGGTCCAATCGATCACGCGCTCATTCGAAAAGTTATAGTGGATCGTGATCGAATCGGTCACACTCTTCAGAACCTGCTTCAGTCCGCTCCCATCCGGATTGACTACAAAGAACTCCCACTTGCCGTTGCGATCGGACAGGAAAAGGATTTGTTGACTGTCCGGCGACCAGGTCGGCGCGACGTTGTTGATCGGGACGAACGAAAACGGATTCGCTTGGGTCACCGCGACGACGTGACTGCCGTCCGCGTTCATCACGTTGATTTCCCAATGGTCATGCTGCTTCACCTGAAAAACGATCTTGCTGCCATCGGGGCTCCACATCGGCGATTGAACCGCCGGGTTCTGGTTAAAGATCGTCACGGGCGCGCCGCCGTTCGCGTTCGTGGCGAGGATGCCGAATTGCGCGTCCGCGTACGCCACCGTCGCATTGTCCGTGCTCCAGGTCGGCGAGAAACAGTGATTGCTGCACGATGGATCGAACAACACGCCATCGCTCACCGTCACGACGCCGAGTTTCCAGTACTCATCCGCCGGCGAGCTGAAACAGAATCTGCCAAAACAGAATCTGCTCTCCGGCGTCCCCCCCTTTTGATGCGTGAAGACGATACGGCTTCCGTCCGGACTCCACTGCGGCGAAAGAAGTTCGTTCACGCCAAAGAGCAAGTGTTCATTCGATCCGTCCGCGTTCGCGATGAACAACCCGGGCGGATAGTTCCAGCGCGAGAACGCGATTTGCTTGCCGTCCGGCGACCACGCCGGATCCAGCCCGTACGACACACGCCGCAACTGCGAACCATCGCCGTTGACCGTGTAGATGTTTCCGCCGCTGGCATCCTGGAAAACCAGTCTGCCCTCGATCGTGCCGATGGGAACCGGCGTAGTGAAGAGCGGCGTGGGGTACGGCGTGGGCGTGGGCGGCGGCGCGAGCGTCACGCTGGCACCGCTGACGAGCAAGCGATACGAAACCTGCGTTGCGTTCCGGTTGGTCACCACCGCAAAGTAGCGACCTGTAGTGTTGAACGCGCCCAACCATACCAGATCGTGAATCGCCGCGGCGGTCTGCGAGCCCGGCGCCGTGCCGATGCCTACCGGCGCGGTCGTCGGGTCCTGCAGCCACGCGCGGGCTTGCACGGGCGTATAAATCGCCAGTCCGATGTTCGGAACGCCATTCGTGTCGAGATCGACTTCCGCTTGCGATTTGTCTGCGCCGTAATCGAAATAGTACCATGCGCTTGCGTTCGGTGCGAGCGTCTGCCAAGTCCCTGTCACCATCAACGGGTCATTTGGTCCAGCGCCGGTCGGCGCGCTTGCCAAGATCGACGGCGCGATAAACGCAGCCGCCAAGATCACGAGTAGGACGATCCAGCGATGCATCGTTCGGTTCATTCTCGCCTCCATCATTGAAATGAACGTTGGTTGGGGGGAGAAAGCGTCCTGACGCGACTCGCTCAACGTCAAAGGGCATCTGCCTCCTCAGCCCGTTATTTGGTCCAATCGATCATCCGCTCGTACGAATAGCCGTACTGAAGTGAGATGGAATCGGTCACATTCTTGAGCACTTGGGTCAAACCGGTTCCGTCCGCGTTCACGACGAAGAATTCCCACTTGCCATTCTGGCTGGACAGAAAGGCAATTTGCTTGCTGTCCGGCGACCAGGTCGGCGCGACGTTGTGATCGACCACGTTAAAGAAGATGGACAAGATCGGATCGGGGCTTGTCACGCCGTGCACATTGCTGCCGTCCGGACTGACCGTGCTCACTTCCCAACGATCGTGCGCCTGCTGCGAATAGACGATGCTCTTGCCATCCGGACTCCACTCCACCGATTGCATCGGCGGCATCGCCAGGATGGGACGCCAAATGTTGGCGGCGCTATCGAAATAACTGCCGGTGGGTCCCAGGATTGTCCACGGCGGACCGCTAAAGATATTGGTCGCCTCGATGCCGACGCTGGGATCGAAGAACGCCAGCGTCATACTGTCGCTGTTCCAACTTGGCAAGTAGCAATTCCGCGAACATTGCGGCTCGAACAGTTTACCGGTCGCAACCTCGACCACGCCCAACTTCCAAATTTGTTCGCCGCTGTTGGTTGTTTTCTGCTGCGTGAAGGCGATGTACTTGCCGTCGGGGCTCCACCGCGGCGAACGGACGCGCGGCGAGGTGTAGATGATTCTTTCGTTCGATCCGTCCGCGTTGGCGATGTAAACGCCCGGCGCGGTGTTATCCCAGCGCGCGAACGTGATTTGTGTTCCATCCGGCGACCACGCCGGATCGATTCCGTGCGACACGAGCGCGAGATTCGACCCATCGCCGTTCACCGTGTAGATCTCGCCGCCGGTGGCGGTTTCAAAGACGAACTTGCCTTGCACCGTTCCGGTCGGCACCGGCGTCACCGTGATCGGCACGAACAACGTGGGCGATGGCACCGGGGTCGGCGCGGGATAGAGCGTCACCGTATCGCCCGTCACCGTCAACTGGAAATTGACCGGGATGGAATTGGTGTTGGTCACTGCGACGAAATATCGTCCCGACGTGTTGAACGCGCCCGACCAATACAAATCGTGCACGAGAACGCCGGTCAACTTGTCGTAGTACGGCGTGCCGCGACCGACCGGTTCGGTACTCGAGTCGTTCAGCCAATTCGTCGCCTCGTCTGGCGTGTAGATCGAAAACTCCAATCCGCCGATGCCGCCGGCGTCCAGCGCCACGTTCGCGTTGGACGGAGTAATCCGACCGGCGCGAAAACCAAATCGCCCGGTCGAGCCGGTGGTCGGCACATAATCGAAATAGAACCAGAGCGTCGCGTTCGGGGCAATCGTCTGCGAACCCGTGGGCACGCTTAACGGGTCGAGAGGTCCAGCGCCGGTCGGTGCGCTCGCTAGAAGCGACGGCGCGATAAACGCTGCCATCAAAACAAAAAGTACGATGATCCAACGATGTGGGTGTTTCACACTTTCCTCCAAAAAGCCAACAAGCTCCTTCCAGTAACGCTCAGCGGATGCGACCGCCCAGCGCGGTATGGCAGCGGTCGCACACCTGCGCCACCTTGCCCTGGTTCATGAATTGCAAACCATCCAGACCGGTGGTATGCGCGGTGTGACACGTCGTGCAATGCGCAGCATGGTTCGGATCTGCCGCCTGCCAGCGCGCGAGAAAATAGTGATAGTGTCCGTTCCGACTTTCTCCGCCGCCGCGGCGGTTCGCTCGACTGAATATGTTCGAATGGCACTTGGTACACGAATCGTCGCCGAGCGGATTCGTCGTGATCGCCGGGCGATGATAATCGCCGCTGAGGTACGACACCAAGTCCTGCGCGCCTTGCGCCAAGCCCAGCGACCTCCCCAACACGCCGCCGCCGCTGTGACAGTCGATACACGCGGTCTGCTTTTGCGTATGGAATGCCGCCAGCGTCGCCGGGTTCGCCTGCGTGGACTGCCGATAGTACGTGACTTCGGGTTCGGTGTGGCAAGAGGCGCAGAAAGCGTCCTGGTTTTCCAGAGCGAGTGAAACGCCCACGCCGCCAAACGCAAGCACGGTCCCGCCGACGACGAATGCGGCTGCGAGCAAGAGTAGTTTCTGTATCACAGATTGGCATGCACCAGTGTTCAGTTTCCAGTATTCAGTATCCAGGGTTTAGTATTCGGCATATGTTCCCGGTCAAGCCGCTGAATACTGCGTACGGACCAGATCACTCGTATCGCAACGCCTCGATTGGGTGCAAGCCCGCGGCGCGGCTGGCTGGGTAACTGCCAAAGAACAACCCGACGCCGGCGGAGAACAATACCGCCAGAATCACCGCGTCCGGATCAACCACAGTACTGATCGTGCTGGAGCCGAGCTGAATTCCGGAAATGACGCGCGCGATGATCGCGCCAAAGAGAATGCCGATCAAGCCGCCGGACAAACTGAGAATTGTCGCCTCCGTCAGGAACTGCGCGAGGATATCGCGCTTGCGCGCGCCCACGGCTTTGCGGATGCCGATCTCGCGCGTGCGCTCCGTCACCGAGACGAGCATGATATTCATGATGCCGATGCCGCCGACGATCAGCGAGATGGCGGCGATGCCGCCCAGGAAGATCGTCAACGTGCCGGTCACTTGATTTGCCGTGTTGAGAATATCTTGCTGGCTCTGAATGCTAAAATCATCCTGCGCGACGTGATGCCGCTGATCCAGAATCTGGCTGATGTCCTGCACGACCTGGTCTTGCACGCTCGGGTCGGTGATCTTGACATTGAGAACCTGCACCGAATTGCCGCCGCCGAATCGACCGCCGCGGCTCAGGCGGCTCATCGCCGTGGTGATGGGCACAAAGACCTGGGTGTCCTGATTCAAGAAACCCGTACCGCCCTTGCTTTGCATGACGCCGATCACACGGAAAGTCTGTCCGTTGATCCGAATGGACTGCCCGACCGGCTCCGCCGTATCGAAGAGCTCCTGTGCAATCTGTGAACCGAGCACAACGACCGCAGAACGCGCGGTGACATTCGCCGTGGTGAAAAAGTCGCCGTCCGCTACGGCGGCATTCATAACGTTCAAATAGTCCGGTGTGACGCCGAGGATGCGACCATTGGCATTATTGCCGAGGTACGCCAGTTGACCAAAGCTGTCCACTTCAGGCGCCACGCCGACCACGTTCGGCACATCTATCAGCGCCTGCCCGTCTTCCATCGTCAGCGTGGCAGCGGACCCTTCCGCGGCGCGCACGCCGTTTTGCACCGGCGCGCCGGGGCGGATGTAGAGCAGATTCGTGCCGATGCTCGTAATCTGATTCGTGATTGCCGCCTGCGCGCCGCGCCCGATCGACAGCATGGCGATGACCGCGGTCACGCCGATGATGATGCCGAGCATGGTGAGCGAGGAGCGGAGCTTATTCGCGCTGAGACTTCGGATGGCAATTCGCGCGCTCTCAAGAAAGTTCATACGGCTCCTCTGAAATAACCTGCCACCGCCAAGGCACAAAGGAAAAAACAAAACCTTTGCGTCTGGGCGTCTTGGCGAGTGACGTTTTTCATCAATTTCCGTTATTGACGATCAAGCCATCGCGCACGCGAATGACGCGCTGGGCTTGCGCCGCAATCGTCGGATCGTGCGTGACGAGAACCACCGTCAACCCTCTCTCCCGGTTGAGCGTCTTGAAGATATTCATGATCTCTGCACCCGACTTGGAATCGAGATTGCCGGTCGGCTCGTCCGCCAGAATAATGCTGGGATTGTTGACAAGCGCGCGCGCGATCGCGACGCGCTGCTGCTGACCGCCGGACAATTCGTTGGGACGATGATACACGCGGTCTTTCAGCCCGACCGATTCCAGCGCGGCGAGCGCGCGCTGCCGGCGATCCGGCGCGCCGGCGTACACCATCGGCAATTCCACCTGATCGAGCGCGCGTGTGCGCGCCAGCAGGTTGAACGTCTGAAACACAAAGCCGATTTTCTTGTTGCGGATGTCCGCCTGTTGATCATCGTCGAGCTTGGACACATCGATGCCGTCCAGGATGTACGTTCCGCTCGTGGGCGTGTCCAGGCAACCGATGATGTTCATCAGCGTCGATTTGCCCGAGCCGGAAGGTCCCGTGATCGCGACCATCTCGCCTTTCTGGACTTGGAACGAAACGCCATTCAGGGCGGGCACTTCCACTTCGCCCATCTTGTAAATTTTCTTGACGTCTATGACTTGAATAACGGGTTGCATAACGGGTGGCACGGTTAATCTCCCCGGAAGATGAAACCGCCGCCAAAGCCGCCGCGCGGTTGCGTCGTTGTCGTCGTACCGATGACCACTTCATCGCCTTCTTGCAGCCCGCTCGTCACTTCGACCTGCGTATCGTTGGAAAGTCCGGTCGTCACCGGCACAGTAATCTGCTGACCTTTGTACAAGACCGTGGCGATCTTCTGATTGCCTTGCGTCTTGATGGCGCGCAACGGCACGACCAAGACATTATCCCGGCGAGCCACCTCAATCGCGAGATTGGCGGTCATACCCGGCAGAATATCGCCATTGGGATCAGACAGCTTGGAAATGACCTGATAGTTCACCACGCCCGACGTGACGGTGCCCACCGGATTGATCGCGGTGATCGTTGCGGTGTACGTCTTGCCCGGCAGAGCATCCAAGGTCACTTGCGCGGTCTGCCCAACTTTGATGTTGGAGATGTCGATTTCCGCCGCGGTGACTTTGATCTGCAACTGCGACAAGTCGGCGACGACGACCGCGGTGCCGGTGGCCGTATCGCCCACATTGTAGTTCACCGCCGACACCGTGCCGTTAATCGGCGAGACGAGCTTGGTTTTGTCCAGGTTGTCCTGGGCTTGGGTCACCGCAATCTGTGCCTGATCGACCTGGGCTTGGGCAGTGCGCAGCGCTGAATTATCGGTGAGGCTCGACGCGGTGATGTTGTAATTCGCCAGCGCGGATTGATAATCGCTGGTCGCGTTCTGCAGCGTTGCCGCCTGCGCACTTTGCCCGGCGTTCGGCTGCCACGCGATGGCGTCGTACGCTGCCTGCGCCTGCTGGAGAGCGACCGTCGCTTTATCGAGCGACATCTTGGCGACGATCAATTGATTGACATTCTGAGAGGCTTTGAGCTTGGCGGAATCGAGGTTCGCCTGCGCGTTCGCCAGATTCGTTTGAGCCGTCTTGAGCGCCAGCTGCAAGTCGCTGGGATCCAGCGTCATCAACACCTGCCCCGCCTTGACCTTGTCGCCGACTTGAACATTGACCTGCGCGACACGCCCGGAAACCTGGAAAGCGACCGATGCGGTAGTGGGCGCAGAAACATTGCCGGCTTCGGCGATCGTCGCGACGAGCGTCCCCCGGCGAACGGTCGCCGTCTGCGCGCGTACCGTCGCAGCGGCGGCGTTGGCGGCGTTCTGTTGCTGCACAACAAAAAAACCGGCGACCGCGAGCACGACGATGACGATGCCGATGATGAGAACGTTTCGTTTCATAGTGACCCCTTCTTGCAAGAATTCATACGACCGGTTATTTAGTTGACCCGAGTGGGTTGGGGCGTGGGGGTGATTTCGTGCGGCTCGAAACCCGGTACACCAAAGACGTGGATCCACTGCGCGTCGATGTCTCCTCGATTATCCGGCGAGCCAATCACCGTGATGCGATCGTTGATATGCAAATCTGTCAAAGTGATCCTCCGGCGGCTCCGCTCGATCCGGGTATTCGGGCTGACCACCACGTTCTGCGTCGATCCATCGCGCAATTGCAGCGTGATCGTCTCATCCCGGATATTTTGAATTCTGCCGATTGCGCCGTGTTCGTGGGGCAGATCGAAGATCCGACGGAACAAGCCCTGTGATCTCGCCAGCGGGCGACTGCTCAGCCGCACCACGAAAACGCCAGCACCCAAGAGGACGCACAGCGCCAGCAGCGCGCCAATTCCAATGAGGAGAATGCGGATCCACTTGTTGTGCATCACATCCGCCCACAGTCCACAATTATCTGTTCGATTGATTAAGTCAAGATGAGAATCCGATGAGGAACACCTGATTATCGCACGCGGGTGTATTCGCCCAGCGACGCCGGCGGCCGAACCGTCTCCAGCCACTGCCCCACCAAGACGATGGCGGTGAACAACGCGAACAGGGTCAGCACGATCTCGCCCAGCGGCAGCGCCTCGATCACCGCCCAGATGGCATCCGTCGAATAGGCGGAAAACAAATCCGGCCGCGTCGTCAGAACCGAGAGCAGGTCGAAGGTCGCATTCTCCTCGAACGCGAGCGCCAGTTGAACGCCAAACCAAACCAGGAGCAGGATCGAGAAAAACGCCGCTGCGCCGATAAAGGGCATCCGCGAGCGCCGCCGCTCTTGCAGAACCCGTGTCTCCGCCGCGCGACCGATTCGCGCAGCCAGCTCGGGCGATGGCTCCCGGCGCGGCAGCGCGTGCAGGGCGCGGTTCAGTTCCTCTTCACGCGCGAGTCGCCTGCGGCAGAGCGCGCAGCGCGCCAAGTGCTCCGCCGCTTGCACGCGTGCAGGCGCATCCAATTCCTGCTCAAGGTATGCATCCAAAATGTCAGCGGTCAAATGCCGATTGTTCATGGCTCTCCCCCTTTCGCGACTGGCGCGTCGCTCACGGACAAAGGGAGCGCATCGTTTTCCAAGATCCATCGCAATCGAATTTTGGCGCGGCGCAGATGTGTCCGCACCGTGTTCAATGGCAGGTCGAGCGTTTGCGCGATCTCCGCGTAAGAAAATTCTTCAGCGTACCGCAAGGTGACGACCGCTTGATAGATGGGCGGCAGCATGCCGATTGCCGCGTCCAGGCGCGAATGCAGTTCCTGCTCCTGCACACGTTCCCAGAGCGGCACGGCATCCCCTTCGACATTCTCGCCCGCTTCGCCGATTGCCGCGTCGCCATCGCCGCGCACATCGTCCAAGAGGATCGGACGTTTTTTGCGCGCCAGATCGCGGCAAAGATTCACAGCCACTCGAAACAGATACGGCTTGAATGGTCGATCCAGTCGAACGCGATCGAGCGCGCTCACCACGCGCAGAAACGTCTCCTGCGTCACGTTCTCGGCTTCCATCGGATCGCGGAGAAAGCGGAATGCCAAATTGTAGATCGACGCGGCATACCGCTCCACCAGCGCACGAAACGCGCGCTCATCGCCGGCTTTGTAGCGACTGAGCAGGGTTTCGTCAGAGGGCGTCATCAAGAGCGTTCCTTTTATATCACGAATGACAGGCGAAAAAGTTTCACGCTTTCGCGCGGGGGACGGCTCAGCTCAATGGCAACCTCACCGCCGAGACGCGGAGAAAAAACACAAATGCGTCCTCCGCGCCTCGGCGGTGAACGAAGGGCGCCTGAGCAAATATTCGCCTGGAATTATATCACAGCCTCCCGATTCCCGATAATAACTACGACTCGCCTTTGACTGACCTCTGACCGGTTTTTGACTTGTTGGTGATATTATACACTTGGTGCGGAGTAGACCCACCAATGTTCTTGTCTGCAAGGAGCTGATGATGAGCACGATTGCTGCCCCTACGTTGGAGCACAAGTCCGCCAAGGTCGGCGGAAAATGGAAGTTCGTGATTGGTGGCTTGCTGATCTTGGGCGCCATCGCGTATGTAACGGTTTCCTCGTTTCAAAGCAACGCGATCTACTACCTGACGCTGAAAGAATTGAACGCGCAGCGCGCCTCGCTCATCGGTCAACCCGTACGAGTCAATGCTCCACTCGACAAAACCAGCATTCAGTTCGACGACAAGACCTTGACGCTCAAGTTCAATCTCGTAGAAGACAATCTAGTTCTGCCCGTCGTGTACAAAGGCGTTGTGCCGGACACGATGGAGCAGGGCGAAAGTATCGTCGCCGAAGGACATCTTGGCGCGGACGGAGTCTTCCAAGCCAGCACGATTCTGGTCAAGTGTCCATCCAAGTACGAAGCTCAGCCAACTAATCCCGCTACTCAGTAATCCGGTTGCCACTGGCCATGCGGATCGGACTGGTGCAGTAACACCCTGGCACTCCCTGGCACTTGCGTTCCCGCCAGGACAGGTGTGGAGGGGGTGGAAGTTGGGGGGCACCGCCCGCGAACGACGTGGGGCAGGTGTCATGTTGATGCACTACTAGCCGGACTGACGAAGGAGACGAAGCTATGACAGACTTCGCGATGGCCGATCTCGGCTACATATCGCTTTTCCTCAGTTTGATTCTTTCCATCTATGCGGCGGGCGCAGCGTTCTACGCTGCGCGTCGCAACTCGCCCCAAGTCTTCGCCAGCGCCAGGAACGCCATGTTCGTCATCGCCGCGCTCACCACACTCGCGGTCGGCGTGCTGGAGTGGGCACTCATCACCCACCAGTTTCGCATCGAGTACGTCGCGGTCGAGACGAGCCGCGCGCAGCCGCTGCTCTACAACATCTCGGCGTTGTGGGGTGGACAGGAGGGCTCGCTGCTTTTCTGGGCGTGGCTGCTCGCCGTTTTTAGTGCGATCGTCCTCATCCAGAATCACAACAAGAATCAGGAACTGCTGCCGTACGTCGTGTCAGGACTCGCGGTCGCCGAAGGCTTCTTTCTCGCGCTGCTGACAGTTGCGGCAGACCCCAGCATCGCCGGATTCTTCGTCGCCATTCCATTGAATGCGACGCTCGCGCAATCGCTGGTCGGTAATCCATTCCGCGTGCTGGACTTTACTCCGCCGGACGGCAATGGGCTGAATCCGCTTTTGCAGAATCCCGGCATGTTCATCCACCCGGTCACGCAGTACATCGGCTATGTCGGGTTCACGATTCCCTTCGCGTTCGCGATGGCGGCGTTGTTCACTGGCCGCTTGAGCGATGTGTGGATTCGCACGACGCGGCGTTGGACGCTGTTCTCGTGGCTCTTCCTCAGTCTGGGGTTGCTCTTTGGAATGCAATGGGCGTACGTCGAACTCGGCTGGGGCGGCTACTGGGGTTGGGACCCGGTGGAGAACGCCAGTCTGATGCCATGGCTGACCGGCACCGCGTTCCTGCACAGCGTGATGATTCAAGAGCGCCGCGGCATGCTCAAGGTGTGGAACCTCGTGCTCGTGATGCTCACCTTCATCCTCTCGTTGCTCGGCACGTTCATCACGCGCAGCGGGATCATCCAATCCGTGCACGCGTTCGGCGTTTCGAGTCTCGGCCCGTGGTTCCTCGCTTTTCTCGCGGTGACGCTCCTCGCGTTCCTGTACCTGCTGTTCAACCAGATGGATCATCTGAAGGAAGAGAACGAACTCGACTCGCTCATCTCGCGCGAATCATCCTTCCTGCTCAACAATCTGATCTTGGTCGGCGCGGCGTTTGCGACGCTGTGGGGCACCATCTTCCCAATGGTCAGCGAATCGATCACCGGCAAAAAAGTCACGGTGGGTGCGCCCTTCTTCAATCAGGTCAACGGACCGATTTTCCTCGCGCTGGTGATTCTGATCGGCATCTGTCCGCTGATTGGCTGGCGGCGCGCGACCGCCGAGAACCTGCTCCGCAATTTCCTGCGCCCCTTCGTCGTATCGATCGTCGTCGCGATGGCGCTCGTCGTGATCGGCGTACATCAATGGTACGGCATCGTCGCGTTCTCTGCCGCCGCGTTCGTGCTCGCGACCATCGGCTTGGAATTTTATCGCGGCATCCTTGCCCGGCATCGCCAGTACAGCGAGCATCTGGTCGCGGCTGCCATCAATCTGGTGACGAACAACCGGCGTCGCTACGGCGGCTATATCGTTCACATCGGCGTGATCCTGGGCGTCATCGGGATTGCCGGCTCGACGTTCTACCAAGTCGATACGCAGGCAAATCTCAACCCGGGTCAGACCGTGCAGCTCAAGCAATACACAGTGCAGTACGACGGTCTGCAAGTCTACCCGACCGAGAACCACGACGTGGTGAGCGCGCGGCTCACCATCTTCGAGAACGGCAACCGCGTCGGGACCCTGACGCCGGAGAAGAATTATTACACCAGCCCCGACCCGAACCAATCGCAATCGACGACCGAGGTGGCGGTGCGCAGTACGCCGTTGGAGGACCTTTACATCATCCTCGCCGGGTTCGACACGAACACCGGCGCGGCGACGCTCAAGGTCATCATCAATCCACTCGTGTCCTGGCTGTGGATTGGATTCATGGTCCTCGTGGCTGGAACCATCATCGCCGCGTGGCCCGATCCGCGCGAGGAGCATGCCCTGGTGCGGGCGCGCGTCAGAGAGGCATTGGCGCAGGTGTAATTTTCGTGGGGATGTTCCGACGGAACGTCTCTGCCGGAGAAATTTTATGGTGGTGATAGCCATCGCCTTGATCGTTGTCGCCGCGCTTGCCATCGTGGCGTACCCATACTTCAAGCCGCCGCGCGAGCTGGACGTTTCTTTCGCCAGCGGGACTGACCCGGTGCTAGAATCTCTCGTCGTGCAGCGCGACGCCACGTACGCGGCAATCAAAGATTTGGAATTCGATCACGCCATGAACAAGCTTTCGGACGCAGATTACAAATCGCTGCGTACCAAGTACGAAGCCAAGGCGGTTGCGATTCTGCAAGAGTTAGACAGCATGACCGCCGCGCACAAGCGGCACCCACGCGCCCATCTCAGCGACGAGGCGATTGAACACCAAGTGCAGCAACTGCGCGGCAGCGCGGCGAAAATCGTCCTCTGCAGCCATTGCGGGACGCGCGCGGCGCCGGGCGACAAGTACTGCGCCAAGTGCGGCGCGCCGATCAATCAGTGAGAAAACAGAACGGAGCAAGTAGCATGACTCAGAGCAGAATTGTCACAACCGCCACGCAGGCGGCGGATGACTCACCTAAACCGGTGGGACTGTACTGGAAATTCCTGGACGATGGCCGGGTCAACCCGATCGTGCGCGTGATCGGCATCACGGCGCTCCTCAATATCGCGGTCGCGTTGTACATGGCGCTCTTCTACGCGCCGCGCGAAGCGACAATGGGCGACGCGCAGCGCATCTTTTACTTTCATGTGCCCAGCGCGTGGATCGGCTTTCTGGCGTTCTTCATCGTCTTCATCGCCAGTTTGATGTACCTGTGGAAACGCGAACGCAAGTGGGACGCACTCGCCTTGTCCGCCGCGGAGATCGGCATCGTTTTCACCACCCTGGTTCTGCTGACCGGTCCACTCTGGGCGAAAAAAGCATGGGGCGCGTTCTGGGTCTGGGACGCGCGACTGACCACGACGCTCATCTTGTGGATGATTTACGTCGGCTACTGGATGCTCCGCAATTCCGCCGAAGGGGAGCGCCGCCAGCGCTTCGCCGCGGTGCTCGCCATCGTCGGGTTTCTCGACGTGCCGATCATCTACCTGTCCGTAGAATTGTGGCGGACGATGCATCCCACGCTCCTCATCGGCGAGTCGGGTGGGCTTGCGCCGCAGATGACGCAGACGTTGATGGTCGCCCTCCTGTCGTTCACGCTACTCTTTGTATTCTTGCTGATTCAACGCGTGCGGCTGGAACAAATGCGCGACCAGGTTAGTTTCTTGCGGGAAGCGGCGGGGTGAGGAAATGGAATACTTGGCTATTGCTTACTTTTTGATCGCGGTCGTCTTGATCGGTTATACGGTGAACTTGCACCTGCGCGCGCGAGCGACTGAAGCCGAACGCGCGCGGTTGGAATCGAAGAATCAGTAACCCGCAGAATGTGATCCCGTACCATCGCCATTTCAATCCCTGAAACCTCCTGCGCACACAGAGGTGCAGCAGCTCGCCGATGTGGGCACGGGGGCAGGTCAGGGATTTTGATTTTCGGGGGCTACATGGACGCAGAGACAAACAAGCCAGCGATGCAAGAATTGACTCGCCAGATTCAGGAGAAATCCGTCCAATTGGCAGACCTGGAAGTGATCTTGGAGGATTATCAACGCGAGCGGCAAAAATTACTGCGCGAACTCAGCGAACTGAAAGCCGCGTTGTGGGAGCTGAGCGCAGAAACAGGTTCGCCGCCACCGTTGCCGAACATGCCCTCGTCAAGCAACCCCGTCGGCGATCAACCGCGCGTGTAGCCGAAACCCGCGTGATCCCAAAAACCAAGCGACGCACCTTTGGAGGTGCGTCGCTTGGTTTACACCGGCAAATGCCCGATCGATGCCAAGCCGACGAGAATCACGGCGAGCGGCAAGATGTAAAACGCGAGTCGATACATCGCCGCGCCGGAACCTTCCGCGCGCTTGACCATCGTCTGCAAACCGTGCGCCAAGAGCACGCCGATGAACATCACAATGGGATGCACCGCTTGTGACAGACCGCCGAGCAGGATGATCAGAATGCCCAAGAGCACCTGCACATCGTACAACCCAAGGAACACCGACGCCACTGTCTGATCGAGTTTGTCTGGCGCGCTCCTCTGCGCGAGTGACGCCAGCGCCTTGACGATGCCCGCCACCGCAGCGATGAGAATGAGAAAGCGAACGAGCGAATGGAGCAAGAGAACAATGTCCATTGGAATTCTCCTTGATGTGGAAACGGGTGGGACGAAAAACCTACGCCGTGCCGCTGTTTTCGGGCTCAGAATATCGGAAAACGCCGATTTCGTCAATGCCCCCTATTTTCCAGCTCTCCGGGCGCGCAAAATTTGACCGGATTTTGACTTGTGAGATATGGCACAATGACCTTTTTCAGATATATTCACAAGTGAAAATAAGCATATTCGCATTTCTACATATCTTGCAGTACGGGAGAGCCGATGGACAAACAACTTCTCAAAGAAATCAACAACCTACATGCCGAAATCTGCGGCGGACTATCGGATCCGCATCGCATCGCGATCTTGTACGCTCTGGCGGACAAGGCGGAAAACGTGATGGACCTCGCGGAGGCGCTCGATATGCCCCAACCGTCCCTGTCGCGCCATCTCAAAGTCCTGCGCGATCGCGGGATGGTGATCGCGGAGCGCCAAGGCGCGAACATCTACTATTCGCTCGCCGACAAACGGATTATCAAGGCGCTCGATCTGTTGCGTGAGGTCCTGGCGGACCATCTCAACAAACGGAGCGCGCTCGCAGAAGCCATCGCCTGATCGCACACGGTGCGATCACAAGGCACAGAGGAGAAGAGAAAATGGAAAAGGACAACAAACTTTCGATGGTCGTCTTCAGCGGCGACATGGACAAGGTCATGGCGGCTTTTATCATCGCGACGGGCGCGGCGGCATCCGGTATGGAGGTGACAATGTTCTTCACCTTCTGGGGGCTGAAGGCAATTCAGAAGGACAGCTCGCTGACCGGCAAGGGCTTGTTCGGTCGGATGCTCGGACTGATGAATCGCGGCGGTATCGAAACGATCGGCCCCTCGCGCTTTAATTTCGGCGGGGTAGGACGCTGGATGATGAAAACGATGATGAAGCAAAAGAACGTCGCGTCTCTGCGTGAACTGCGTGACATGGCGATTGAACTGGGCGTCAAGCTGATGCCCTGCCAGATGAGTATGGACGTTTTGGAAATCGACGCTGACAAAATGCTCCCCGCCGCCACCGCGCCGGTTGGCGTGGCGGCATTCATCGAAGAAGCGGCGCATTCCAAAATCACATTGTTCATTTAGAAAAAGGAGAAACAAAATGTCAGACGTAATCAAACCCGATGTCGTTCTCGATCTGAAGGGACTGCTCTGCCCGATGCCGGTCGTCAAGCTTCAACTCGCCGCCAAAAAATTGCAGCCCGGCCAGATCATCGAAGGGGTCGCGACCGATCCGGGCGTGATGGCGGACATCCCGGCGTGGGCGCGAACGAGCGGCAACGAATTGCTATCGATCGAACAGCAAGGCAAAGAATACCATTTCGTCGTCAAGAAAACCGCGTAAGGAGTTCCCGAATGAACGTGTACTGGCTGACTGGCGGGCTGGCTCTGGCAGCGCTGGTTTTCTCGGTGAGCAGGTTTGCCTCGCGTTGGAACGCGATGCAAAAACTCCCCTTCCCCAAAGACCTCTCGCAGCCCAAAGATACGCCGCAGCGCGGAATCCTGTACGCCTTCACGCTGGGCATGGCGCCTTGGGCGAAGGAAAGCACACGTAGACATATGGCAGCGTACCTGCGTGGTATCGCGTTTCACGTCGGCATCTTCGCCGGGTTGGGCGCGCTGCTCGCCAGTCCCTGGTTCGATCTGATGCCGGAAATCGTTCGCGTGCCGCTCGCGGCGGTGACGGCGTTCGGCGTGGGGATGGGCATCGCCGGCGGAATCCTGCGACTCGCCGAACACCACCTCAAAGCCATCAGCACGCCGGATGATCACGCGGCGGTGTGGCTCGTGACGCTCTTTCTCGCCGCGATGACCGCCGCACTGCTCTCGTCCGCCTTCGTCCCGGCGATGTGGGTCGTGGCAGCGACGATGCTCGTCTACGCGCCGCTCGGCAAGATCAAACACTGCATCTACTTTTACTTCGGTCGCTTGTTCTTCGGCATCCACATCGGGCGCCGTGGCGTGGTGCGCGGCTTGATAAAGCACGCGCTGCCGTTCGGTGGTGAGGTGACGCATGGAAAATGAAACGGTCACGACCGCGCTCAAGGTCCTCGAAAAGCAGCTCAACCGCCCACTCGCGGCGGCGCTTGAAGTGTGCGCGCGCTGCGGCATCTGCGCTGAAGCGTGTCACTACTACGTCGCCGACCCCACGCTGGAACACGTGCCCGCGTATCGCGCAGAGCAATTGCGGAGGGTGTATCGCCGCGAGCATGATTTCTTTGGCAAACATTTTCCAAACTGGGTGAACGCCCAAGACCTTGACGAACCGACCCTGGAGAAAATGACGGAGATGGCGTTCAGCGAATGCACGATGTGCCGCCGCTGCACGTTCAACTGCCCGATGGGGGTGGACACGCCGCTGATGATGCGCGCGATTCGCGCGATGGCAACCGCGTCCGGCAAAGCGCCCGAGATTCTCGTGATGCTCGCGGACGCCGCCATCGAAAAAGGCGAGAACCCGGAAATCTTCAAAGGGCTCTTCCTCGAACAGATCGCCGAGATGGAAAAGGAACTGCAGGCAATGGTGGGCGATCCAAACGCGCGGATCACGGTCGATCGAAAAGGCGCGCGCGTGCTGTACGTGGCACTCGCCGGCGCGCACACGATCTTGCCGCCCGCGGCGATCTTCTGGGCGGCCAAAGAGGATTGGACCCTCAGCATCTACGAAGCCGCGAACTATGGCGTCTTTCTCGGCGATACCGCGCGCGCGAAGAAGATCGCGGGGCGCATCATCGACGAGGCAAAGGCGCTGGGCGTCGAAGAAGTGGTCGTCGCCGAGTGCGGTCACGCGTGCGCCTCGCTCATCTGGGACGCGCCGAACTGGTTCCAGGAAAAATTCCCATTCCGCATTCGCAGCATCATCGAGCTGATGGCAGACTATGTCAAAGCGGGCCGCCTCAAACTCGACCCGACTGCGAATCCGGAAGCGATCACGTACCACGATTCGTGCAACCTCGCGCGCACGAGCGGCATCTATGAGGAACCGCGCCTGATCCTCCGCGAGATTACGACGAACTTTCGCGAGATGACGCCGCACGGTTTGGAGAACTATTGCTGCGGCGGAGGCGGCGGCTTGGTCGCGCTACCCGAGTACGACGAAAAGCGGCTCGCCGCCGGCAAACCGAAAGCGGAGCAGATTCGCAAAACGCAAGCCGAGATCGTGGTTGCCGCGTGTGAGAACTGCCGCCTGCAGATCAGCGATCTCAACACTCACTACCAGTTGAATGTCAAGGTCACCGCGCTCGCCGACCTCGTGGTCAAGGCGATGCGCCTGCCTAAGCGAGAGGATCAGGCAGCCGCCGTGCCAATGCAGCCAATCGCGACTGTTGCAGTCGGCGAATAAGTGCTAACGCGGAAAAAACGAAAGGCGCTCCCACCCCCAGGGGCGCCTTTTCGCTTTGGAATCAAATCACCGGTCAGTGGAACGGCAAGTACATATTTCCATAGGTGGCGAGCTGACCGCTGTTCCAATCGACAAGCGGCGTGTTGAAGCCGGGGGGAATCCACCATTCACTGCCTTGAATCTTCGAAGCGAACCAGGCAAAGCGCGTGACCTGAGATTGGCTTTCCAGCCAGCCGATAAAAGTCTGTGCTTCTTGCAGAGACTGACTGGGACTTGATGGCGACGTGGGCGAGAAAGAAAACTCGGTGACCCAGATTTCAGGCACACCCCAGGAGGTTGCCCAACTCTCGAACTGTTGCGCGAGTGGGATGCATTGGGATGCGTACCACGCATAGCAGTGCATCGCCAGCCCATCGAGACGCGGCGCGGTGCCGTACGCGGAGATATAAGCATTTCGAAAATCGACGATCCAATTGGCACCGGCGCCGCTCGGCGCGGGCGCGAGCAGCTTTCGGTTTGGATATTTCTGCTCGATCTGACGCCATAATGACGCCGCGTACGCTGGTGACAGATTGGATTGACTCGCGCTATCGGGCTCGTTGAATCCCATGATCCATTGCGAGTTCCCACCTAGCGTTGCAGTCACGTCGCTTGCACCCCAGATCATGGGGATATTCTCGATGCCGACGCAATTGGGCGGGGACGATGTCCACGCGTATTCCCAAACGGCGCTGACCGCCGCCGCGCTCGCGCAATCCTGATATGTCAGTGCCGCGCCTTTCTTGTAAGTCGGCTGTGGCGTCTGAGCTGAGGCACCCCCTTGAACCATCGGTATGAATACAAAGAATTGGGAAGCGGGCGCGCGCGGTGGCACTGTCCGTGGAACGGGTGTTGAGACCGGAGACTGCGCCGACGCAGACTGGCTGGCAACTGTCACACAGAGAAGGACCAGAACTCCAGAGAGGTACTTGAGAGAGCGAGATCGCACAATCGTCCTTTCAGAAATACCAGATTGAAATGAAAAAGGTCTGCCAATGCCGAGCCGCCATTCGACAGACCTTCGTCTGGACGTGTAAGATCACATTCGGCAGCTTGGCGGTCATATCCCCTTGGTGGGGAGTTAGACCCATAGCTTTGCGTCCCCGTCTTTCGCCGGGTTTGCCCTTATCGAGTGATTACACCTGCGATTATATTTCGATTGCCTCGGCGCGGCAATGGGACAATAGTCATATGCGTTGCCGCGTCCGTGAATGACTTTTGTCACTGCGCCGCCGCGAAGATTGGGATATAATGCAAGGCGCCGAGGTGAAAAAACGTCATGCGAATCAAGACTTGGAAGATCGTGCTCCCGCGTGAACACGGCGCGTGGGCAATGTCACTGGTGCCGCTGCTGGTCGGCATTGGCGCGAGCGGCGTATGGAACGCGAATCTATTGTTGCTCACGCTCACTGTTTTTGGATTTTTCTTGCTGCGCTATCCACTGATGTTGGCGATCAAAACCCGCGCGCCGGCGGCGCGGCGAAACGCGCTGCGCTGGAGCGCGATCTACGTCGCGCTAACCGCGTGCAGCGGAGCGTGGTTGTTGATGGCGTCTCAGGAGTGGCTGCTGATTCCGCTCGGCGCGCTCGGTCTGGCGACCCTGGTGGTTTACCTGGCGCTCGCCGCGCGGCGCGCCGAGATGTCGCTTGCCGGCGAATGGCTCGGCATCGCCGGGCTGGCGCTGGGCGCGCCGGCGGGGTACCTCGTCGCGACCCGCACCCTCGACGAAACCGCGCTCGCGTTGTACCTGTTGAATGTGCTGTACTTTGGCGGGACTGTTTTCTATATCCGATTCAAAATCCGCGAGCAGCCGCGCACGACGACGACCACCGCGAGTTTCGGTGCGCGGTTGTGGGCGGGACGCGCGACGCTCGGCTATCACGCGATGGTGCTACTGATGGTCGCACTGCTGGCGGCGATTGGAATGTTGCCCGCGCTCGCCGCCGCGGCGTTCGTGCTGCCAATGTGCAAAGTGGTCACCGGCGTCTTCACTCAGCCAACCCGATTGAACATCCCGCGCCTCGGCTTGATCGAACTGGTCATCACGGTGACGTTCGCGTTCGCTGTGCTGGCGGCATACCACTGACCGAACTGGGCGCGCGAGGTCCCTCAAAGAAACTCTAACATTTTCTTGATTGACAAAGTCTCGGAGCGGCATACAATAACCAGTGAGTTGTTGGATATGCTTTCGAATCTCCGCTTCCACCTCATCCGGATTCTCCGAAACGCGCTCGTTCTCCAATGCGCCTGTAGCAGCGCGTCGTCTTGATCGCGCGGGCAAGTTCTGCCGCGCGCCGCTAGACGACGCAAGCGCGGTGGAATGCTCTCCTCTTCTTCCAAAATGGTCCGCCTATCCCCGCGCACGACATCTTGGCGATGAGCGTCCCAGCGCGCTCGATGTGGCGCATCCCGGTTTTCGGCAATCCGTGCAAACATTTCCATAGAACCGCGAGCGGCGTAATGCGCTTGGGTGGACAGACACAGGAGGGGTGTTTTACTCGCAAGGTCTCCGCCGGACGGTTGAGCGCATCGAGTGTTGACGGACTCATCGCATGAACCTGGCGGTGAGTTTTTGTTTCGAGGAAGGAGCAAAATGATGAACGACCCGATCGAACGAGTAGATCATTCAGCGATACGCGTGAACCAGGCGAGCATCGTCATTCTGCTGATTGCCGCCTTTGTCTTGAACCTGCCCTGGCTCGTGGGATGTGTCGCCGCCGTGATGCTGATCGGAACGACACTGCGGCAGCCGGGCTTTAAGCCGATCTACGCCGGTTTCCTCAAGCCGCGCGGCATCGTCAAGTCGGATGTGATTCCCGACAATCCGCAGCCGCATTTGTTCGCGCAAGGGCTGGGCGGCGCGGTGCTGGTGGTCGGCGCCATCGGTTTTGCGCTGGGCAACGCGATTCTCGGCTGGGCACTGACGTGGCTGGTCACCGCGCTCGCGGCGCTCAACCTGTTCGCCGGCTTTTGCGCGGGCTGCTTCGTCTATTACTGGCTCAGCCGACTGCGTGTCCCGGGCTTTTCGGCACAGCCGCTGCCCGGCACATTTCCCGGCATGCGCCCTTCGAGGAAAACGCGTTGATGGAACTCTTGATGCGCCTCGGCGTCGCAATGCTGATCGTTCTCGCCGGGCTTTCGCTCTACGGGCTATGGTCGCGCGCGCGCCTGTATCTGTTGCGCCGGCGCGTCAGCGGCAATCGACGGTACGCCGGTCTTGAGGAATTGCGCGCAGGTGTTCCCGCGATCCTGTACTTTACCACGCCCCAGTGCATCCCCTGTCGCACGATTCAAGGACCCGCCATCGAAGAATTGCGCGAACAGTACCGCGATCGGCTGCACATCATCAAGATCGATGCTTCGGACAGAACGGACTTGGCGAATTACTGGGGAGTGCTCAGCGTTCCAACCACTTTTATTATCGATGGCGCGGGGCAACCGCGGCACGTCAACAACGGCGTGACCACCGCGCCCAAACTGCGCCAACAACTGCGTGAGTTTGCCGGCTTGAGCGATCCCGTCGATCACACGCCTCACGCGAGCCAACCCATCGGGCAAGAAGTATGGCATACGCGCCGAAGCTGATGCGCGAGAAACCAAAGACCTTCCAGGTCTTGCTCCTGGAAGGTCTCTGTTTATCACGGCTGCCCGATCAACTTGTCCAATGCATCGGTGACGGCTTGCTCGCCGGGCCAACCGGGCAGATTCGCTACAAGGCGCCCCGCCCGGTCGAGCAGCGCGATGGTCGGGACGCCGCGCACGTTGTACTTGGCGAGAAATGGCTGTGATTCCGGCAAGTCGATATCGAGATAGATGAATTGGACTTGGCCGTCGTACCGCTGATCCAACGCACTCACTTCACCGCGAATCGCGCGGCAACTGATACATTCAGTCGTATAAAACTCGACCAGCGCCGGCTCGCCCAGCGCCCCGGCTTCCGCCGATTGCATCGCGAGCGCGTTGCGCGAAAGTGGTTGCCCGCGCTGCGGCGCGCTGCACGCGATCAGCGCGACGAGTGCGGCGAGAATTGCGGTGCGCAAGAACATCGCTCACCCTCCGCCCGTGCACAATCATTTCATCAATCCGCGCAGCACGGTCTGCAAGATGCCGCCGTTTTTATAGTACTCCACTTCAACCGGCGTATCGAGCCGCGCGATGACTTGGAACGAACTGAACGTGCCATCGCCGCGCGTCGCCTTGACGATCAAGGTCTGGCGCGGCTGGATGTCGCCGATCATACCGAGGATGTCGTACACTTCGCGCCCCGTCAATCCGAGCGATTCCACATTCTCGCCCGGCAGGAACTGGAGCGGCAACACGCCCATCCCCACCAGGTTCGATCGGTGAATGCGTTCGAACGAGACCGCGATCACCGCTTTGACGCCGAGCAACGCAGGACCCTTCGCCGCCCAATCGCGGCTGGAGCCGGTGCCGTACTCTTTGCCGGCGAGAACGATGAGCGGCACGCCGGCTTGCTGATATTTCATCGCCGCGTCGTACATCGTCATTTTCTCGCCAGCCGGCCAGTACAGCGTATAACCGCCCTCTTCGCCGCCCAGCATGAGATTCTTGATGCGGATATTCGCGAACGTGCCGCGCATCATCACTTCATGGTTGCCGCGCCGCGTACCGTACTGGTTGAAATCTTTGGGCTCGACGCCATTCTCGATCAGGTACTTGGCCGCCGGCGAATTCTTGGCGATGCCGCCCGCGGGCGAAATGTGATCGGTCGTAATGCCATCGCCAAAGATGCCGAGCACGCGCGCGCCGCGGATTTCGCGCAGCGGCGGAATCTCCAAACTGAACTCTCGAAAGAACGGCGGCTCCTGGATGTACGTCGACTTGGCATCCCACCGAAACAACTCGCCGCCGGTGACCGGAATCGCGTTCCACGTCGGATTGCCGTCAAAGACATTACGGTACGATTGCGTGAACATCGCCGGGTCGATAGACGCCGCCATCGTGTCGGCGATTTCTTTTTGCGAGGGCCAGATGTCGCGCAGATAGACCGGCTTGCCGTCCTTGCCGGTGCCGAGCGGCTCTGTATCGAGATCGATGTCCGTCGTGCCCGCGAGCGCGTACGCGACCACGAGCGGCGGCGACGCGAGGAAATTGGCTTTCACTTGCGGGTGCACGCGCCCCTCAAAGTTGCGATTGCCGGAGATAACAGCGGCAGCGACCAGATTGCCTTCGGTCACCGCTTTCGATACCGGCTCTGGCAGCGGACCGCTATTGCCGATGCAGACCGTGCAGCCATAGCCGGTCAAATAGAAACCAAGTTTCTCCAGGTACGGAGTCAAGCCGGCTTTATTGAGATACTCGGTCACGACTTTCGAGCCGGGCGCGAGCGAAGTCTTGACGTGCGGCGGAACCCGGAGACCCTTCTCGACTGCCCTCTTGGCAAGCAGCCCCGCCCCCACCATCACGGATGGATTACTCGTGTTCGTGCACGATGTGATCGCCGCGAGCACGACCGCGCCATGCCCGATTGCTTCCGAGTCCCCATTGTCCCTGACCAAGACTTTTGCCTTCGCTGTGTTCTCGTCCAGTCCATAACCGCCCTGGACGACCGGCTTGGTCAACGATTCGTGCAGGCGCGTTTTCAGATCGCGCAGCGACACGCGCTCTTCCGGTTTTTTCGGTCCTGCCAGACTGGGCTCGACTTGCGCCAGATCGAGTTCGAGTGTATCGGTGAACACGGGATCGGGCGACGCATCGGTGCGGAACAGCCCCTGCTCTTTGGCGTACCGTTCGAGCAAATCCGCCGACCGGTCGCGCCCGGTTCGTCTTAGGTAACGCAGTGTCTCGGCGTCCGTCGGGAAAAAGCCCATCGTCGCGCCATAGTCCGGCGCCATATTGCCAATGGTTGCGCGGTCCGGCAAGGAGATCGACGACAAGCCGGAGCCGTAGAATTCGACAAACTTTTCCACGACGCCTTTCCGGCGCAGCATCTGCGTCACCGTCAGGACGAGGTCGGTCGCGGTCACGCCCTCACGCAGCGCGCCGGTGAGCTTAAAGCCAACGACCTGCGGCGTGACGATGTACAGCGGCTGACCGAGCATCACCGCTTCCGCCTCGATGCCGCCGACGCCCCACCCCAACACGCCCAGCCCGTTGATCATCGTCGTGTGCGAATCCGTGCCGACGAGCGTGTCGGGAAAGAGTTCGCCGTCGCGCGTGAGCACCCCTTGCGCGAGGTATTCGAGATTGACCTGATGCACGATGCCGGTCGCCGGCGGCACGACGCGCAAATTCTCGAATGCCTGTGAGCCCCAGCGCAGAAATTCGTACCGTTCGCGGTTGCGTTCGAATTCCAACGCCGCGTTCTTTTGCAGCGCGTCCGCGGTGCCAAAATAATCGACCAGCACGGAATGGTCGATGACGAGATCGACCGGCACGAGCGGGTTGATTTTCTTCGCATCCTTGCCCAGCCGCTTGACCGCGTCGCGCATCGCCGCGAGATCGACGACCGCGGGCACGCCGGTAAAGTCCTGCATGATGACCCGCGCCGGCATAAACGGCAGTTCGTGCGGCGCCGGCGCCACCGCGTTCCACGCCGCCAAGCGCTGGATATCGTCGGCGGTGACGAGATAGCCGTCTTCATGGCGCAACAGCGATTCAAGGAGAATTCGGATCGAAAATGGCAGTCGTTCGAGGTTCGGCGCGACGTTGGCTTTGGCGAGCTGATCGAGCCGATAAATATCATAGTCGCCGAGTTTGGCGCGCGCGCCGAAACTATTTTTCTTCGCGGGCATTCTGCATAATCCTTTCCAATTCCAAGTTAATTGAACAAATTATAGCACTCCTGACGAATTGCTTCAAGCCGAATGTGATTTGAACCTGAAAGGCGACCTGCATCGTCTGGATTCATTTGCCGGCGCAGGTTAGCATCGCTCTGACATGCCGCGACTTTCGCCCGGCATGTCACTTTAAATTTTCGTCGTCTTCGGATAAAATAGATACGAGGCATATCGACGATGACGCAGAAGAGCGCACCAGCAACGACAACTCGCGCGGCTGCCGCGTTGTGGCACATTGGATTGGCGACCGCGCTCTCGCTCATGGGCGATGCGACGCTCTACGCAGTGCTGCCCACGCATTCCGCTGATGCCGGCATCGCGCTTGCCGGGGTTGGCATCGTGCTCAGCATCAATCGATTCATTCGCCTCGCGACGAATGGTCCCGCCGGCTGGCTGATCGACCAATTGCCGGACCGCCGCGCGCTGTTCATTGGCTCGCTCGCGCTGGGCGTCGCAGCAACCACGATTTACGCAGCAAGTTCCGGCTTGCCCGCGCTCTTGCTGGGTCGATTGCTGTGGGGCTTGGCGTGGTCGGGCATTTGGATCGGCGGAAACGCGATCGTGCTGCAAATGGCACCCGCGGCGCAGCGCGGGCATTGGGTCGGCATTTATCAGGTCTGGTTCTTTCTCGGATCGGCGCTCGGCTCGTTTTTCGGCGGCGCGATGACCGATGCAGTTGGCTATCGCGAGGCGCTGTGGATCGGCGCGATCATCTCGACCCTCGGCGCGCTCGCGGCATTCGCACTGCCGGCGAGTCAACCGCATAGCCGCGCACGTCTCGCGCGCGCGCCGGCCGGCGTATCGTTCCTCCAAAGCATTCGCGATATTTCGCCGGCGATGTGGGCGACCGCCACGGCGCAAGGGGTGAATCGACTCGCCGCCGCGGGGATCGTATCGGCAACGTTGGGTTTGGTGGTACAAGCAACGCTTGGCAGCCGGCTCCAGTTGGGCGCATGGCAGATTGGCGTGGCGAGTGTGACCGGCGGACTGCTCGGCAGCCGGACGCTGATCAGTCTCATCGGCGCGCCGTTCGCCGGCAAATGGTCCGACGATGCCGGCCAGCGGTGGGGCTTGCTCGCGGCGAGTCTGCTTCTGGGCGCGTTCGGGATCGGCGTACTCGCCGCGCCCAATCTGTCGATCGTCATCGCGGGGACGATTGCGGGCGCCATCGCCTCCGGCAGCATCCAGGCATTGACCACCGCGCTCGCTGGCGACTTGGCTGCGGGGACCGCGCACGGCAAAAATCTGGGATTCTTCAATACGGCGGGCGATTTTGGCAGTGCGATCGGTCCGCTGTTTGCTTACGCGCTGCTCCCGATAACCGGCTTGGGCGCGATCTACCTCGGCTGCGCGGTACTGATGCTAGGGGTCGCGGCGTGGGTGGCTCGACTCCAGCAGCCGCGTGCCGCGCGTTTTTTCAATCGAAAACAACCTTGACGGCGCGCGCGACTTGTGCTAATATACTTGCGCAACCCGGCGACACCGAACCTTACAAAGGAGGTTGCGCGATGAAGCACTTGCTACTCGTGGCATCAATCGCCATTCTGGCGATCGGCGCTGCGGCTTGCACGCGGGAAAAGCCAGCCGAGACGCCGCCATCGGTGTCCGTCCTTGATCTCACTTCCACTCCGGGGACACCCGGTCCCGCCACAACTCAAGTTTCGGGAACGCCGGTCATCACAACCACACTGGCGCCCACCGAGGTGCCCACGTTGGTGATTTCGCCGACGGCTGCCCCGCTGCCCACCAGCACACCCACGCCGACTAGCACACCCGCTCCACCGAGCAGCGCGCCTAGCACTTATACCGTTCAATGGGGCGACACCCTCTACAGCATTGCCACCAAACTGGGCGTAACGGTCGCGGCGATTACGGCGGCAAATCCCGGTGTGAACCCCAACTTTATCGTCCCGGGCCAAGTCCTGAATATTCCTGCGCCGGGCACGCAACCTCAACCCGCACCGGCGACGGTGCCCAGTTCGCCGCCGAGCGCGTGCACGCCGACCTACACCGTGCAACGCGGCGATTGGATCTACCAACTGGGACGCCGGTTTGGTGTTAGCGTGTCTGCCCTTCTCGCCGCCAACCCCGGCATCAACGCGAATTTGCTCTATCCAGGGCAAGTTCTCAATATCCCGTGCGGCGGTGCGGGGCAAGTGCCGCCGGGCAGTCCGCCTCCTTCTGGCAGAAACACGTACGTGGTTCGCGCAGGCGACACGCTCTTTTCGATCGCCGTTCGTCTCGGGACGACGGTGTACGCGCTGCAAATCACCAATCACCTGCCGAACCCGAACTTTATCTATCCGGGGCAAGTGCTCATCATCCCGCGCTAACCTCCGACAAGTTTTCGACGAGAGGCGCAATGAAAACTTGACGCCTCTCGTTCGCTTTGCAGGGAAACATGCCTGAGAAGATCATCACCAGTGAGTATCTCTACCGCGGGTCGATTGTCAAATTGCGGCTCGATCAGGTGCGCCTGCCGAACAAGCACGTCGTCGTGCGTGAGATCGTCGAGCACCGCGGCGCGGTCGCCATCATCGCGCTCGACGAACAACCGCGCGTGCTGATGGTGCGGCAGTACCGCGCCGGGGCGGCGCGCGAGACGCTGGAAATTCCGGCGGGTACGCTGGAAGAAGGCGAAGACCCATCGCTGTGCGCGGCGCGCGAGTTGAAGGAAGAGACCGGCTATTCGGCGCTGCAGTGGGAGCCGCTGGGCTATTTTTTCTCCAGCCCCGGCTTTTCCACCGAGAAGATGTTCCTTTTCCTCGCCCGCCAGCTCTCCGATGGGACCGCCTCGCCGGAAGAAGACGAATCGATCACGATCGAATGGCTGCCGCTCGCGCAAGCGGTCAACGCGATCGAGCGCGGCAAAATCGTCGATGCCAAATCGATAGTGGGGATTTTGCGCGTGTGGAGAAAATTGCAGAGTGGACCAGGAAGCAAGTAAGCCGGCACACGTGCAACGCTGGCTTGCCGGTCGACCGATTTGCCTATGACTATCATCTGGGGTGAGAAAACCGGCTTACGCCCATTCGAAGATCAACTGACCGACGATGAGATCGCGCGGGTGTACCGCTGGAGCAGCGACGAGCAAATCCTGCGGTGGAGCGGCGGATCGCCAACCGATCTGACCATCGCTGAGTTCCGCGAACGATTGCTGAATGAACGCGGTCACATTCCCGCCAACCGCCGCGCGTTTTTTATCGTCACGCGTGACGGCGCATTGATCGGGCGCATCGGCTGTTTCGCCATCGACTGGGACAAGCGGGAAGGCGAACTCGGCATTGTCATCGGCGAGAGCACGTCGTGGGGACAGGGTTACGGGCGCGACGCGGTGACCACCCTGCTGCGCCATCTTTTCGAGACGACCTCGCTGGATCGCATCAACTTGTTCACCTTTCCCGAAAACATACGCGCGCAGCGCTGCTTTGCCGCGTGCGGTTTTCGCGTGATTGCTCACGCGCGCCGATTCTCGCCGGACATTGGTGAGTTCGACGGCATCGAGATGGAGATCACTCGCCGCGAATTTCTAGCGCGGCAGAATTATCCCATACCCCTTTCACAAGGTGCAAAATGAGCGAACGTGATTTACTGATGATCCCGGGTCCGATCAACTTCGACCCGGGAGTTTTGCGAGAAATGAGCGCACCGACGGCGGGGCACACGGCGCCGGAATTCGTCGCGCGGTTCGGCGAGGCGCTCGAATGGCTGAAACAGGTCTTCCTCGCGCCGAGCGGAACGCCCTTGGTCATCGCCGGCTCCGGCACACTGGCGATGGACATCGCCGCGTCGAACCTGATCGAGCCGGGCGACCGCGCGCTGGTCGTCTCGACCGGCTATTTCAGCGACCGGATGGCGACGATCCTGGAACGCTATGGCGCGGAGGTGACCGTGCTGCGCGCGGAGATCGGCGATGTAGTCGCGCCCGACCGCGTGGAAGCCGAACTGGCACGCGTCAAGCCCAAAGTCCTGACGATGACGCACGTCGATACATCGACCGGCGTCGCGGTCGATGTCCGCGCGCTCGCGCAAGCCGCGCGCAAGCACGCCGCGCTCGTCGTCGTCGATGGCGTGTGCTCGGTCGCGGGGATGGAACTGCAGCAGGACGCGTGGGG